>Ga0210121_1000147_pt1 | contig 22155 bp, 18 predicted proteins | sample Joice_ThreeSqB_D_FD_184873 | JGI IMG/M metagenome (GOLD analysis project Ga0210121, IMG submission 184873) | Wetland microbial communities from San Francisco Bay, California, USA, that impact long-term carbon sequestration - Joice_ThreeSqB_D1... | ecosystem: Environmental > Aquatic > Marine >... | reverse complement strand
CGAGACCCGCCTGCAGGAACAGCTCGTCCGCCGCGTAGCACCAGCCCCGCCCCCGCTCGATAATCGCCCGCTCCCGCACGGCGTCTACCAGAAGCAGGCTCTCGACGCATTCTTCGCGCTCGAGCGGGCGGACGCCTCGGTCCGAGTTGAACTCAGTGAGCCCTACCGGAACGATCGACAGCGACAGGACGCTTTCACCGCGGGCGTAGAGGTCCTCGATCGTGCGCGCGAGCACCTCGCCGTCGTTGATCCCGGGGCAGAGCACGACCTGCGCATGCACCTGAATTCCACCGTCGGCGAGCCGGTCCAGGTGCTCCCCGATCAGCTGAGACCGGGGGTTGATCAGCATCCGGAGCCGGGCCCCGGGGTCGGTCGCGTGCACGCTCACGTACAGCGGGCTCAGCCTCTGCTCGAATATCCGATCCCAGTCTTCATCCCGGAGATTGGTGAGCGTCACGTAATGGCCGAACATGAATGAAAGACGATAGTCGTCGTCCTTCACGTACAGGGGCTGCCTCAACCGGCTCAGCTTGGGGTTCCCCTTCACGAAGCAGAATGGGCAGGCGTTGGTACAGCGGCGCACCTTGTCGGTTTCCGGAACCAGCCCGAGACTCTCGTCCGGGTGCTTCTCGATCTCGTACGTCACGGCCTGTCCGTCGGGGAGGCGTGCCTCCAGCAGGATCTCCGCGTCGGCCTCGTGAAACATCAGGTCGAGTGAGTCGCCGAGGTCTCGTCCATTGATGGCGATCAGAACCGCACCGGCAGGAATCTCGAGGTCGGCGCCGATCGAGTTGCGTCTCACACGCGCGACGCGGACCATGCTGGGTTCCTTGGAATCGGGATAGGACAGCCACTCTGCTGATGGCGCCAGTCAATACACGGCGACGAATACGGCAAAACGGGCGGAGATCCGGTTCGAATCCCCGCCCGTTCCGAGTCAGGCCGGCGGTCAGGACCCGCTTTGCGAACCGTCCTGCCCGTACTGGAACCCTGCAACGGGTTCCTCGGTCTGGAACTGCAAGAGGAACGAGGTCATTTCACCCTCGGCCGGCATCGCGATCGTCAGGTCTTCGCTCATCAGGACCTGTCCATCGTCACCGAGGAGCTGAACCGGTATCTCGACCTCCGAGCCGCTGGCCTCCCTCTTGTTCATCACCTGCCCCTCCACGCTGTAGACGCCCTCGGAGACGGGGGCGAGCTGGGAGCGCAGGAACTCGAAGCCGAGCCCATCCCTCCGCTCGAGAACGGCCAGCGCCGCGTCCGCGTCACCGAGCTCGCGCTGGGCGTTGGCGAGGAGGTTGTAGTTGACGGACTCCAGCGGATAGCGCTCGACCAGTTGGGAGGCTATCGGCAGAAGGTCCTCGTATCTCTCCGCCTGGTAATAGGTGTTGGCCAGGTTCTCGAGCGTCTCCTTGTTGTACGGGCTCAGGTCGTGAGCGTGCTCGAACGCTTGCGCGGCCTGGGCAAAGTCCTGGGCCCGGTAGAACCCGATCCCGACCTGTGACCACTGTCGGAAGCTCAGGTCGTCGCGCGCCATCAGTTGCTCGAACAGGGCCTCGGCCCCTTCCTGGTCTCCCGAGTCCATCAGGGCGACCGCGTAGTTGAGCAGCCCGAGCACGTCCTCCGGGTGCGCGGCGGCGTAGTCCGAGTAGATCGCCAGAGCTTCTTCGGCGCGTCCCTCGGCAATCAGCAGCTCGGCCATGTTGATGCTGGCGGCCCGGATCATCTCCGGCTCGCCGCCGGCGGCGAGGGCCTGCTCGTACAACTCCAGCGCCCGGGCGTTGTCGCCCTGGAGCTGATAGATGTTCGCCGCGTTGGTGAGCGACCGCGCGTCGGCGAAGATCAGGTTCGCCTCCAGGAATGAGTCGAGCGCGGTCGCCTGATCACCGGCTCGCAGCGAATTGATGCCCGCGTTGTAGAGTGGAACCCAGGCATTGAACCGCAGCTCATCGGCCAGGTCGGAACAGCCGGGCTCGGCGGCGACCAGTTTCGTGAGCATCGAGTCCGCCCCGGCGTAGTCGCGCAGCCCCAGGTAGGCCTGGCCCGCGAGAAGGTATGCGCGCGGCAGGGGATCGTCGTCGTTGAGGGTGACCTCCAGCTTCTCGATCGCCCTGGCGTAGCGGGTTTCCTTGGGCTGCGGGTCATCTCGACGCGCCGCGTAGCTCAGTTCGACATCGGCGCCGCGTGTGTGCTGGTTGCCCTTTTCGGCACATTCCTGCGCGAACAGGGTCACGGGCAATCCGAACGCCGCGATCATTGCAGCCGTGACACCAAACCTCAACGAATGTCTGAGCATGATTACCTCAAGTTTACCAATTGCAGTCAGTTGTCGAAGGTGGTGACCCCCGACTTGGCTACCACCGAATGATCCCCAGGTTCTCCCCGCCCGGAGAGGAGCCCGGGAGCATCCTGCCACCCGTGTTGGCGGGTAGCAAGCCCCGTGTCCTGTAGTACGCTTCACCGGCGAGCATGTTTCCGCGCGGAGCGTCTCGTCCCGAGGCTTCTACGAGGCTCCACGCGGCGGTTCGTCATGCCGCTCTCGCTCACCGCCGCCTCGAGCGGAAAGCGCCGCGATGATGCGGCGTGCCGTGACCGGACCGATGCCGGGGACGCGCACCAGTTCCTCGGCGCTTGCACGCCGGATCGCCTCAAGGCTCCCGAACTCGCGCAGGAGGTCCTTCTCCCTCGCCGGCCCCACCCCCGGGATCTCCGAAATGCGAGACCGCAGAGTGCGCCGAGCGCGGAGCTTGCGATTGTAGCCGATGGCGAATCGGTGGGCTTCATCTCGAGCCCGCTGAAGCCAGCGGAGCCCTTCGTTGCGGCGATCGAGGCATATCGGGTCGGGAGTGCCCGGGACGAACACCTCCTCGTTTCGCTTGGCGAGTGCGACGACGGGAATGTCGGACACGCCGGAACTCTCCATCGCGTGGAGCGCCGCGCCGAGCTGCCCCTTGCCTCCATCGATGACCACGAGGTCCGGAATCGGTCCTCCTTCCTGGACGCGGCGCGCGAAGTACCTTCCGACCACTTCCTGCATCATGGAATAGTCGTCCGTCCTCCCGTCTTCCGTCTCCCGGATGCGGAAGCGCCGGTACTCCTTCGTCCGGGGGATCCCGTCGCGCAGCCACACCGCGCTTCCGACCGAGTCGCGCCCGCTCAGAGTGGAGATGTCGAAGCAGGCCACGTCCCGTGGCGGGGACTCGAGGCCGAACGTGACCGCCAGGGCGCGTGCAGCCGGAGGGGGCGTCGCCTCCTCGCGGCCGCTTCCCTCGAGCTCGGAGCGCTCCGCCAGGATGTGCGCCGCGTTGCGCTCGGCCAGCTCGAGCAGCCGTCGCTTCATCCCGCGCTGGGGGACGCGGATGCCGAACGGGCCTTCGCGGTTATTCGCGAGCACGGATTCGACCAGGGCGCGATCCGAGAAGTCTGCCGGTACGATCAATTCCGGCGGCAGGTCGTCGCCCCGCAGGTAAGGGCCGGTCACGGCGGCCGAGACGATCGCCGCCAGGTCGCTTCCCTCCACGAACCGCAGGAAGTGGACGTTGCGGCCGAGGAGCTTCCCCTCCCGTACCCGCAGGAAGACGCAGCAGGCCTCCGTGTCGTCCGCGGCTATCCCCAGCACATCCCGGTCACCGCCCCGCGAATCGATCGAGAGCTGCCTTCTGTCGAAGGCCTCGATCCCACGGAGAACGTCCCTGAGCTCTGCGGCCCGCTCGTATTCCATGCTGTCGGATGCCTCCTCCATTTCCTGGCGCACGTCCCGCTTGAGCCGAGCCGTGTGTCCGGAGAGAATGTCGAGGATCCGGTCGATCATCGCGCCGTACTCGGCCTCCGACTGCTTGCCGACGCAGGGTGCCCGGCACCGGTCTATGAAGTAGTCCAGGCACGGTCGGTCGGGGGCGGTGACGGGAAGGTCGTAATGGCAGCTTCGCACGGTGAACATCTGGCGAATCATGCGCAGGGCGCGGCGCATCGCTCCGACGTCGGTGAAAGGGCCGAAGTAACGGGATCCGTCAGGCTGAAGACGTCGGGTGACCAGTATCCTCGGAAACGGCTCGTTGACCGTGACCTTGACGTACGGAAAGGTCTTGTCGTCCCTCAACTGAATATTGAACCGGGGCGAGTGCTCCTTGATCAGGTTGGATTCCAGCAGGAGCGCCTCTGCCGGCGTCCCGGTGAGGAAGGTCTCGACCGAGGTCGCGCGCTTCGACAGCTCCCGGCCCTTGAAGGACCGTTCCGCTCCGCTCCCGAAGTAGCTCCGGACCCGACTGCGCAGCGAACTGGCCTTCCCCACGTACAGAACCTCTCCCTCCGCCGAGCGGAACAGGTAGACGCCGGGACGGTTCGGCAGCGTCTTCAGTTGCTCCCGCAGCAGATCACCGCTCATCCCGTCGGCTCCTCCGGGAGGATCACGGGCGGACGCCGGGCGATCACGAGATAGGGCACCGCTCCCGCCCCTCCGACGGCCGCGAAGAGCGCCAGACTGGAAAGGAAGCCGGAGCCCGGGAGGCGCGGCGCCAGCCACGCCCTGGTCGCTCCGGCGGCCAGCGCAGCCACACCGGCTCCGACGGCGAGACGGATGACCGCCTTCGCTGCCGTGCCCTCGAACAGCGGGCCGAGGCGTCGGCCGAGCCGGGACCACAGAAGCAGCAGGTTGAGCCAGGAGCCGATCGCACCACCGAGAGCGATTCCCATGGCGGCGAACGGTCCATACGGAGCCGGCAGACGAGAGCGGGCCACGAGCGTGAACAGGACGGCGCAGCCGATCCCGACGGTGACCGACACTGCCGCGAGCACCATGGGCGTCCGAGTGTCCTGCAGAGCGTGGAATCCGCTGGCGAACAGCTTGAGAGAGCTCGAAGCCACCAGGCCCAGGGCATAGGTCCCGAGCACCGCGGCAACGAGGACGGTGCTGGTCTCGGAAAATGCGCCACGCTGGTACACCAGGCGAGTGATCAGGTCGCCGAACATCAGGAAGCACACCGCGGCGGGGAGGACGAAGAACAGGATCTGGAAGAAGCCATTGACCAGGCGCGGCCTCAGTCTCTCCGCGGTGGCGTTCCGGGACATGTCCGGGAGAGATGACGCCGCGACCGCGATTCCGAACAGGCTGATCGGCAGGTACATCAGTCTCTGAGAATAGCCGAGGGCTGACATGGCGCTCGTGCCGACCAGCGTCGCAAGCGAGATGTCCACCAGGGTGGACAGCTGGAAGATGCCCTGGCTCGAAATGACGGGCAGCGTGTTGCGCGCCACCCTTCGGACCGGCTCCCATCCCCAGTCGAGCCCGGGCCGCACCGAGCCGTTCAGTCTGCGGGCTTCGGGGATTTGGATCGCCACCTGGAGCACGCTCCCCGCCAGGGCCGACCATGCCAGCGCCTGCGCGAAGCGGTCGCTGCCAAGGGCCCGGGCCGCGAACAGGCCTCCGATCTGGCAGACATTCCATACCGTGGGAGCGACGAAAGGAAGGAAGAACCTCCCGTGGCTGTTGAGTACGCCCAGGAACCAGGCTCCCACGATCAGAGTTCCCGACATCGGGAACAGGATGCGCACCAGTTGCGTGGTGAGCTGGCGGGACTCCTCTGCCGCCCCGAGCATCACGACGTCAGTGATCCACGGGGCCAGTATGACCCCGAGGGCGCTCATCAGAACCGCGGCGGTGAGTACGATCCCCAGGACGGAAGACGCGAGGCGACTGGATGTGTCCGAGGCCTGGCCCTCGCTTCCGAGCAACTCCGAGTACACGGGCACGAATGAAGCGGACAGGGTCCCCTCACCGAGGAGATTACGGATGATGTTGGGGATCTTGATGGCCGCCCAGTAGGCGTCGGCGACCAGGCTGGTGCCCAGAAAGCCGGCGACGGCCATATCGCGAGCCAGGCCGGTCACCCGGCTGAGAAGTATTCCCGCGCCGACGGCCGTGGCCGGCCGGCCGCGGACTGCGTTCAGACGGTTCTTCCCACCGGAGAGAACCGGTGAGCCGCCTGCGGGCGGGGCCGGGTCACTCACCCGGCCCGAGTCGGGTGGCGCCCTGTTCGTCGGATCCCTCGATCAGGCGGCGGACGAATTCCGATTCCTCTCGCAGACTTTCCACGCTCTCGGCCAGGTACTTGACCTCCGCCTCCAGCTCCGTGATGCGAGAACCGATCTCGGGAGAGCGTCCGGCCTCGTCGCGGGCGGCGATGCGATTCGCAAGGGCCTGACCGACGGAGGAATCGAGGACGATAGCGAGGATCGGAATCATGAGGACCAGACCGATGATCACAGCCCAGTACACGCCCACCACCTGTCAGAAGTCTGTCGAAGGGCGGCGGAGAGACCGCGCCGCGTCGAACGTTGGCTAACCTACTCCGCGGGAGTACCGCCAGCAACGCCGTGCGAGACCCCCGCCGGCGAGGCTGGCGGCTCTCCAAGCGCACGCTCACGCACGACTTCGAGGAACTCGTCTCCATATCGTACGAGGTACATCAGAGAGGCCACGGCGCGTTCCTGTGCAACTCCGCCCGGAAACAGGTTGTCTGCCGCGCGATGCAGCTGCCCGATCGCCGTGGTCTCCCGGTCGCGGGTCATGCTGTCCGCCTTCTTGCGCAGGGCCGCCGTCGCGGATTGGACCTGGCTTCGCGCCTTTCCGGCCGCCGACCTGAGACCCGGCATTTCCTCCGACAGAGCCCTGTCCACCGCATCGAACTCGGCCTCGACGGCCTTCTCGAGGCTCTGCAGCGCGTCCTCCAGCGCATCCGGACGATTTCTCGCCACGAGCTCGGTGGCCGCCGACGTGCCGCCGTCGCGCAGATCGTCCGGTGAGGCGCCGGTCTTCGTGAGGAGCCTCTCGATCTTCGGTTCCACCACTCGCCAGGCTCCGCGCGGCACGATGCCCGGCATGGGGACGTCCAGCAGACTGAAGAGCGGGCCGAGCTGGGCCCAGTAGGCCAACTCGCCCGGGCCGAGTACCGTGGCCGCCACCGGGAGAAGCCAGGATTCGAGGACCGGCCGAAGTGCGGCCGATGGACTGAACATGCCCGGGCTCGATTTGACCTCACCCATCAGGTGGTCGAGGTCGAAGGTGCTGCCGCGGGAGTCGACCCGGATGCCCGCGGTCGTTCCGCGCAGTCGGAACCTGTAGTCGCCGGAATCGCGGAACACCGGTATGGCATCCTCCATGTAGCTCAACTGCGGCTCGTAACCGCGCTGGACCACAGAGTCGCTTCCCTCCCGGAGAGCGGCATCGACGTCCCGCCAGTCGGCCAGGACTCGCTGCACGAACGGAACCGCCGCCTCGCGGACAGCAGGGTGGGACGCGTCCAGGAACGCGATCGGCAGGTCAGCGAGCCACCGGGAGACCCAACCGATGAAAGCCTCGGTGAAGCTGCGGCCGGGCGAGTATTCCTGATACAGCCCGTTCACCCACTGGCCCGCCTCTTCACGGGTCTCGAGAGCGGCAATGAGTTCGCGAGCGCGGTGCGCGATGTCCTCCGGAAGCTGCGTCGGACCGACCGACCGGTCTTCGGCTCCGGAGGGCGGCGGAATCTCCAGGCGGCGCAGCGACTCGTCCCGGTCCAAGTACCCGACTGAGGCGACCTCGCGCCAATCGTGGTCGTCGGAGGCCACCCAGAACACCGGCAGGCACGGAAGCCCCAGGCGCTGCTCCAGCCGGGCGGCGAAACGCACGGCGGACAACGCCTTGTAGAGCACGTACAGGGGGCCGCCGAACAGGACGGGCTGCTGGCCGGTGGTGACCGCGAAGCCCTCGCCGGCGAGCACCCGATCCAGCCGTTCTGCGCCGGAGCTGAGGCAATGAAACGCGTCGGCGTCCAGGCGGACCCCTCCCTGCCGGTCCGGAAGCCCGGGCTCCCCGGACGGGTCAAACACGGCCGGCGGAAACAGGCTGACGGCACGCGGATCGCCGTCGAGAAGATCGGAAGCCAGTCCCTCCGTCCCGGTGAGTCTCTCCGGCTCCAGGCGAAGGCCGATCATCCGGCTCTCCCCGCCGCGAGCCGGCCAGCCAGAATCAACCGCTGAGATCCCTCGCCGAACGCCGCGCCGCGATAGTCTCCGAACCTGTGATCCGTACGGAGCCCGACCCGCGCCAGCAACGATACGAGGTCATCGGGTGCGTAGAGACGCACTCGTTCCTCGAAATCGCGCGCATGGCCGCCATCGACGGGTTCGATGAGAATCCGTTTCACCACGACCCCTTCCTCGATTTCCCGTGTCTGGCGGACTCGGCGGCCGCCGATCGTTCTCTGGTCCTCGGCCACCAGGTCGCGGCGGACACGCCCGGCATTGAGAAAGTCGAGCATGAACGATCCCCCGGGTGACAGGACTCTGGCCATTTCCGCCAGCACCTGCAGGTCGTCGTCCGGGTCCGCAAAATAGCCAAAGGAGGTGAAGAAACTGGTCAGTCCATCAACGGCTCCGGAGGCGAGCGGGATGCGGCGCATGTCAGCCCGGATCAGAGGGTCGGTTGCAGATGCGGACCGCGCGTTTCGCAGCAGCGTGCCCGACAGATCGAGTCCGGATGCGTCGATGCCTGCGGAACGCAACTCCCTGAGGTGTCGACCCGCTCCACATGCCAGATCGAGGACCGGGGCTCCCGGGGCTATGGAGCTGACACTCCGGAAGAGTGCGACCGCCTCCCGCGCCTCCTCCTCGTTCCGGTGCGGGTACAGCGCCAGGTACTCCTCGCCGAACCACTCCCGGAACCACTCGCGCGTCGGAGAACCGCCGGACACTCTCAGCCTCCCTTGTGGTAGGGCTCGCCTCGCAGGATCGTGCCAGCCCGGTAGAGCTGCTCGGTCAGGACGAGCCGCGCCAGGTCGTGCGGCAGGGTCATGCGCGACAGGGCCAGCCTGCGATTGCAGTCTCGCACGAGGTCCTCATCCAGGCCATAGGCCCCTCCGATCAGGAAAGCGACTCCCGGGTGACCATAGGTCGCCATGTCCGCAAGCGCACGCGCCAGATCTCTCGAGCCGAGCTCCTCTCCCTCCCGGGTCAGGGCCCACGTGTCGAGTCCCGACGGCACCCGGTGACGAAGATGCTCCGCCTCGCGCCTGCGGGCAGTCGGAGGAGAGCCCCCGAGGCCCGTCGCCGCGGGGACCTCCACGGCTTCCAGTCTGAAGTATCGGCTGGCCCTGTCCTCATACTCGCGTATCAGCCGGACCAGGTGACGACCTCGATCGCGCGGCGATCCCACGGCGAGCACGACCACTCTCACGAGAGTTCGCCCGTCAGCAGGGCCATCGCCGCCCGCACCGGCAGCGGCTCGGGTCCGTCCTCCTGCCAGGCGACATGCTCCGAGAGGTACCAGAGCGGCACATCGTCCGGCAGGCTGGCCGCCAGTTTACCGGCATCCTTCAGGGTGCAGACGATTCCGAAGCCGCCCGCCAGCGCCCGCAGTCGCCGCACCGTCCGCCGGTCGAACCGCGCGTGGTCCGGCAATGCCACGGTGTGCTCCACGGTGGGACACGCTCGGCGTGCCTGGGCGAAGAACGCCTCCGGCCACATGATGGCGGCAGCTGCGACGGTTGCGCGGGCCTCAGCGACTGCTCCAGCCGCCTGATTGACCGGCACCAGGGGCCCGGGCCGAATCCAGGCCGACACGATGGGAGGCCCCCCGGGCCACGCCGCCAGCTCGCTCAACCACCGGATTACCGGTCGAACGCGGCTGCGACCGGCTTCCGGCTCGCGCGCGGCCTGCGCGTCGTCTCTGCGGACCGCGACGACGAGGTGGGCTCGCCTCAATGACGTCAGCCCCTCCCGATACGGGCCCGCGGGCAGGAACCGTAGCCGGTCTCCCTGCGCCATCGCATCGAGCGTGACGATGTCGAGGTCTCGGTGCATCCTCCGGTTCTGGAAGCCCGAATCCAGAATCACCAGGCGGGCCCCGGCTGCGGCAGCGGCGCGCGAGCAGCGGAGTCGGTCACTTCCTCCCAGTACCCGGACCCCCGGCGCGAGGCGACGGTGGACATCCATCTCGTCAGCGAAGCCGTGCGTCACGATCGCCGTATCGACACCGGCGCGTGACAGTCTGGCAGCGAGGTCCGCCGTGACCGGCGTCTTTCCGGAGCCTCCGATCGTGAGGCCGCCCACGGACACGACGGGCACGGGTGCCCGCCTGCTGGCGAGGACCCCGCTGTCGTAGAGCAGGTTACGGACGCCTGCGACCGTCGCGTATCCGGCGGCCCCCAGGCGAAGTGACCTGCCCGGTCCGGCCACCCACGCGTTCCTGACGTGGGCCTCCAACCGACGCGCCACTGCCCTTCCCGGGTGCATCAGACCCGCTCCCGAGCCGCTGCCACGGCTGCCTCGCACACGGAGGTCACCCGATTCTGGGCACTCGTGACCTCGGCCTTCCAGGTCTCGATCGGTTCGCCTCCCAGATCGGGGGGGACGGGAATGGGATCGCCGTAACTGAGGAACACGAGCGACCCTGGTTTCGGGATGAGGAACCGGTCCCAGCTGTCGAAAGTCCAGGCGCGGACAGCGGCAGCGGCTGCAGGCACGATCGGCAGACCGGTCTTCGCTGCGGCCAGGATGGCGCCTGGCTTGCAACGGCGGGCCGGTCCCTGCGGCCCGTCCGTGGTGATGGCCAGCGAGTGGCCCTGTGCGGCGGCAGCAATGAACTCGCGCAGGGCCTCGGATCCTCCGCGCGTGCTGGATCCACGAATCGTGCGGTACCCTATGCCTTCGACCATCCTCGAGATGATCTCTCCGTCGCGGTGCTGACTGACGATCACGGCGATGTTCTCCGTCCGGTGCCTGAGCGTCAATGGAAGCTGCTGGGCGTGCCACAGGGCGTATATCCCCCGACCTGCCCGGTGGCGCTTCGCGGAAGGCCTGCCGTCCCGGTCCACCTCCCGGAACCTCCACGATCCGCCCAGCGCCCTCAAGAGGCTGGGGCCGAGCAAGGTGGCCGCCGCGAGCGTCAGGTCGACCTTCACGCAGGCCCCCCCGCGGAGATCAGGCGGACGCACTCGTCAGCGACCCGTCCGGCCGCCCCCGGAGTTCCGAGCCGCTCCACCACCTGCTTCAGCGCGGTGATCTGCCGGGCTCGAGCGGGATCGTGTTCATCGAGCAACGGGAGCGTCGATGCAGCGAGGGCGTCCGGGGTCGCCTCGTCCTGGACGAGCTCGGGGACCACACGACGCCCGGCCACGAGGTTGACGAGGGCTATGTCATCGACCGTGATGAGCCTGCTCGCGATCGCGTAGGTAAGCGAGTTCACCCGGTATCCCACCACCATGGGCACGCCGGCGAGGGCCAGCTGCAGGGTGATCGTACCCGACTTGGTGATCGCCGCATCAGCGGAACCAAGGGCGGTCGCGGCGTCGAGGAGGCGGGCCTCGCCGAGCTCTCCGTACACACCCGGTGGAAGATCCGGGGAGCGGGCCACCTGCACCTCCAATCCGGGCAACCGACGGGCCAGATGACGCCCGGCTTCGAGAAACACCGGGAGGAGGCGCCGGACCTCCTGAAGTCGAGACCCGGGGAAGAGCGACAGTCGTGGATGCGCGGGGTCGCGAGGAGTCGACGACGGTGACGGCGAGTCGAGCAGTGGGTGGCCGACGAAGATAGTGTGCACGCCCCACTGCCGAAGAAGGTCCGCCTCGAACGGGAGGACGACGCAAACGAGGTCTGTGTGATTCCCCAGCTTTCGTGCACGCGATTCGTGCCAGGCCCAGACCTGCGGCGCGATGTAGTAGAGGACCCGGATCCCCTTCCCGTGAGCAAACCGGGCGAGGGGAAGGTTGAAGCCCGGGTAGTCGATGGGGACGAGAAGGTCCACGTCACGCTCGATCAGGAAACGGCGAACCTGCCGTCTGAGCCCCGCGAGGTCCGGTACGTGCCGAATCACCTCCGCGAAGCCGAGCACCGCCAGCCGGTCCAGATCGGCCAGAAGCTCGACGCCGGCGGATGCCATCCTGCTTCCCCCCAGACCGTAGAGGCGCGCACCGGGCAAGCGGCGCCTCAGCTCACGGGCCAGCTCCGCGCCGTGCAGGTCGCCTGACTGCTCACCTGCGGCGAGGAATATCGTCGGGTTAGACAAACCGGTTGAGGTACCCCATGAGCAGGAACACCAGGATCAGGAGGATCACCAGAGTCAGGGTTCGCGGACCTCGCTTGACGCCCGAGCCCAGCTTCTTACGCTCCTCGCGGATCTTGTGCAGGGACATAGGCCGATCCCTCGATTTCGGTTTCAATTCGAAGGGCGATCTCCAGTGCGGCTCTGCCCTCTGCGGCTGACACGGCGCCGCCGCCGGTGCCTCGTATGGTGCCCAGAAACGCTTCCAGCTCCAGTCGCAGGGGTTCGGCGCAGTCTCCCTTGATCGGCACCCTCTCGACGATGTCAGCGAGCGACAGTCCTGCGGGTTCACGGGATCGTGCAAGCTCCGCCAATCCGATTCCCGGCTTCCGTCGCAGGTACTCCCCATCTCCCGCGGCCAGGTCGAGGCTGAAGTAACCCGACGGCTGGAACAGCCTGAGCGCCCGCGTACGCTCGGCCGACACTCGGCTGGCGCTGATGTCGGCGCAGGCGCCGTTGGCGAACCGGATACGCGCCGTGGCCATGTCGACGGAGTCCGTGAGAACCGGTATCCCCACCGCGTCGACGGACGTCACGGAACTGTCGACCAGGCCCAGCACGAGATCGATGTCGTGGATCATCAGGTCGAGCATCACGGGGACGTCCGTCCCGCGCGGCTGAAAGACCGCAAGTCGCTGAGACGAGACGTATCTCGGGTCGTCCAGAAGCGGTCGCACCGCACGAATCGCCGGATTGAACCGTTCCACGTGGCCGACCGCCAGGAATAGACCCAGCCGGTCAGTCGTCCGAATCAGGTCGTCCGCTTCGTCCAGTGTCGGGGCGAGAGGCTTCTCGACGAGGACGTGGCACCCCGATTCCAGGGCCATGAGGGCGACGGAATGATGCGCCGACGTCGTGACCGCTACGACCACCGCGTCGCATCGTTCGACCAGCTTGGAGGCTTCGAGGGAATCCACGGACAGGCGGTCACCCACCTCGCGTGCGCGTCCGGGATCGATGTCGGCGACGCCGATCAGCTCGCAGTCCGGAATCTCGCCCAGAATGCGTGCGTGTGCAGATCCGAGGCGGCCCACGCCGATGACGCCGACGCGGCAGGCGCTCATGTCGTTATGCCACGCTCGCTGGACCGGATGAAGGCTATCATGTGCTCGACCTCGGGCGTCAGGTCGTCACGCTCGGTCAGGCGGTCGAGCGCCTGTGACACGTTGAGGTCGGACTGGAAGATGAGCCGGTAGGCCTCCTTGATCTGGCGCATCGTGTCCCTCTTGAATCCGCGACGCCGGAGGCCGACGAGGTTGAGACCATAAGCGCTGCACGGGCTTCCGGCGACCATCACGTACGGTGCCACGTCCTGGGGCAGCCTCGAGCCGCCTCCGACGAACGAATGGCAACCGATGCGCACGAACTGGTGGATCGCCGTGACGCCGCCCACGATCGCCCAGTCCTCTATGGTCACGTGTCCGCCCATGTTCACGGAGTTTGCGAGGATGACCTGATTGCCCACCCTCGAGTCGTGCGAGACGTGTGCGTAAGCCATGATGAGGCAATCGTCGCCGACGACGGTGGTTCCCGCGTCGATCGTACCGCGGTTGAGAGTCGCATACTCCCTGATGGTCGTGCGGCATCCCACGACGAGCGTTGTCTTCTCGCCCGCGTACTTCAGGTCCTGCGGATCGGTGCCGAGGACGGCCCCCTTGCAGATGCGGCAATCGTCGCCGACCGCCGTGTCCCGTTCGATCAGGACGTGGGAATCGATCGCCACCCGCTCCCCGATCACGACCCCGGGCCCGATGATCGAGTAGGGTCCGACCGAGGCGGACTCCGGAATGTCGGACTCGGGGTCCACGATTGCGGTCGGATGCACGTTCGAAGGGGCCAGCGTGTGTCGATCTGTCATTCGTCTCTCGCCGCTCACTTGTCCATCACGCGCGCCATCATGGTGGCTTCTGCTACCACTTCTCCCCCTACCCTCGTTTCTCCCTGCATGCGGCACGTACGTCCGCGCAACTGCAGCATCCGAAGCTCGAACAGGAGCTGGTCTCCGGGCATCACCGGTCGCCGGAACTTGACGCCGTCCAGGGACATGAAGTAGACGACCTTGGACTGCGGGTCTTCGAACTCGTTCATCAGGAGCAGTCCACCGGCCTGGGCCATCGCCTCGACGATCAGGACTCCGGGCATGATCGGGTGATTCGGAAAATGCCCCTGGAAGAACGGCTCGTTGATCGTGACGTTCTTGAGGCCGAGGATCCGCTTTCCTCCCTCGAACTCGAGAACCCGATCGATCAGCAGGAACGGGTAACGATGAGGTATGTACTCGAGGATCCGATTGATGTCGAGCACGGGACCGCCGTCGGCGGACCGCGCCAGCAAGTTCCTGAGACGGCGAGCCACGGCGACGTTTCCCCGGTGGCTCGGCCTCTCCGCGATGACGTGTCCCCGGATCGGCGCACCGACGAGGCAAAGGTCGCCCACGAGATCCAGAACCTTGTGCCGGACGAACTCATCCTGAAAACGGAGCTCGGTGCCCTCGGCCAGTCCGTCGTCGGTGGCAACGATCGTGTTGTCGTAGGTCGCACCGAGCGCCAGGCCGCGCTCGTGCAACATGTCACGCCAGCTCTCGAGCCCGAAGGTCCTCGCCGGCGCGATCTCTCCGCAGAACGTATCCGGCTCGATCTCGACCGTCACTGACTGCCGGCCGATCGCGGGATGGTCGAACTCGATCAGGGCTGTGACGCGGTAGCCGGCGTGAGGAGCCACGGTGTAGCTCGACTCGCCCTCCGTGATCACGAAAGGTTCACGAACGGTGACGGATCGAGTGATCGAGTCGTCCAGGTCCCGGATTCCCGCTTCGGCAATCACGTCGCACCACTGCCGGCCGCTTCCATCCAGTGCTGGCGGCTCTGGACCTTCCAGGAGGATCTCGAGGTTGTCGATGCCGTACACGGTAAGAGGAGCGAGAAGGTGCTCGATCGTGCCTACCCTGGCGTCTCCGTGGCCCAGGACCGTCTCCCACGAAGTGCCGGCGACGTTGTCCACCGTCGCCTTGAGCAGAGGCTGGTCCACCAGGTCCACGCGGCGGAATACCAGCCCGGTGTCCGCTGCGGCGGGTTTCAGCGTGGCCCGCACGGGACGGCCAGTGTGCAGGCCGGTGCCTTCGACGGTGGCCTCGGAGTCCAGAGTCCGCTGCCGGCGCTCGCAGTCCCCGCTCATCCAGCCTCCCCCTCGAGACGTCGCTCCAGTTCTGCGATACGACGGAGCAGTTCGGGTACCCTGAACCCTCCAGCGCTCGCCCTCAGCGCTTCCCTGTGAGGTCTCGCCGGGTATCCTGAATAGACGCCTCCGGCGGGCACGTCTCCGATGACCCCAGCCTGCGCCGCGATCCGTGTCCCGGGGCCGATCGTGAGATGACCGGCGATCCCCGCCTGGCCTCCCAGCTTGCTCTTCGCTCCGATCTCCACGCTGCCCGCGATCCCGACCTGGGCCACAATGATGCACTGGTCTCCGATCCGGACGTTGTGTGCCACGTGAACCAGGTTGTCGATCTTCGTTCCCTGCCCGATCACCGTGTCGCCGAGGGCGCCCCGGTCCACCGTGCAATTGGCGCCGATCTCGACATCTGACCCTATGATGCACCGGCCGACCTGCGGAATGCGCGTCAGGCCCTCTGCACCTTCCGTATAGCCGAAGCCATCCACGCCCAGCCGCACCCCCGTGTAGAGGCGCACCCGGTCTCCGACCTCCGTGTGGTGGAGGATCGTGCAGCCGGGCCCGATCCTGCAGTCAGCCCCGATCATGACGTGGTCGTCGACGTGCGTGTGTGGACCGATCTTGCTCCGGTCTCCGACGACCGAGTTGTCTCCGATCGTCACGTACGCGCCGATCGACGTGTCCTCACCGAGCTGGCTGCCGCGGCCGATGATCGCGGTCGGGTGAACGCCCGGGGCCGGCGTGTGCTCGGGATGAAACAGGCCGAGGAGGCGGGTGAAGGCGAGCTCCGGATTCTCCACCCTGATGAACGCGGTCCCGTTCGTCTTCAGGGGAAGGTCTTCCGACACGATGCAGGCGCCGACCGCGCTCGCCCCGAGGCGTCTGGCATATCTCTCGTTCAACACGAAAGTGACGTCGGTGGGACCCGCCCGGTCCACCGATGCCACACCGTCGACGAGACGCGATGCGTCGCCCTCGACCTGACCCGCCACCAATTCGGCCAGCTGCTGCACCGTATACTGTGTCATCTGACTATCCTGATCCCGCCCCGAGGAGGGGCATGCGCAGGCAGTCGGCGGCCGGGAGGGCTCCGCACCCTCCCGGAGTTCGCCGCACGCCTTACGGCTGCAGAGTCGCCCCTTCCGCGGGCGCCGCGGGAGCCGTGACGCCGAGTCGGGAAAGGACGGCGTCGGTAATGTCCAGGGTCGTATCTGCTGCGACCAGGCCTTCCTTGGAGGCATCGAGCACGATCGCATACCGGTTCTCAGACCGGATTGACTCGATGACGTTTCCCACCTGCTCCAGAATCGGGCCAAGAAGCTCCTGCTGGCGCTGCTGCGCCTGGCCGTCCATTTCTCCCTGTCTCTGCTGCAGTTGGTTTCGCAGGTTTACGATCTGTTGCTGCTTCGTCTCCTTGGCCTGCGGGCTGAGGAGAACCTCCTGGCGCTGATAGTCCTGCAGCAGTGAATCCACGACGGCGGCCTGTTGCTGCAGTTCCGTGCGCATGTCCGCGATCTCGCGCTCGAACGTACGCGCGGCCTCGGCTGCACCTGGCGCCGCCTGCAGGATGACCTGTCCACGCACATAGACTACGGGCGACCCGGGGGCTGGCGTGCCCTGCGCTCTCGCATCGGATGCGACGAGCACGACCGCGATCGCGATCATCGCGAGAACCCCCCAACGTTTCAGAGCCATATCGTGTGTCTCCTTCCAGTAAACGAAAACGCCTTCTCTTCTCCCATGACCAGCGTCAGAACAACTGTCCAAAACGGAAATGTAGCTGCCAACCGGGATCGGGGCGTCCCAGGACGTCCCGCCGGTCGAAGCCGTAGGCGTAATCCAGGCCTACGGGGCCGAACGGCGTCACCAGGCTCAACCCTACTCCGGCGCCCACGAGGAGGTCCGTTGGATTGAACTCCGCGGAGGTCGCCCAGAGGTTGCCGGCGTCCACGAAAGTGCTGGCGAATATGTTATCCGTGAGCTTCAACCCGAGCGATGCCGACGTAGTAAAATACGCCTCGCCGACTCGTGCCAGGCTGTTGACCGGTGCGTCCCGCGGCACGTGGCCCAGCGGGGTGATCGTTGCCTCCTCGTAGCCCCGGACTCGCTGACCCACCTGCGTTCCCCCGACGAAGTACCGTTCCACATAGAACGGATTGTCGCCGAACACGAGGCCCGCCTGGAAGTTGAGGCCGGCCACCAGCTCGATCGGCACCTTGCCGGGACCGCCGCCGATCTGCGCAACCCGCGAAAACCACTCACTGTCGAAGTCCCACTTGTCGTAGTTTCCATCGCCGCCGAGCCAGCCCCCCGTGTGCCGATACGCGATCTGATTCCGGTTTCCGCCCGTCGGGAACAGGCCGCCCTCGCGGGTATCGCGCACGAGCCGTGCAGATATCGTGCTGCGAGTTCCCTGGGTGATCAGTCCCTGCGCATCCGGTCCAAATCCGAACGCGTCGAGGTCACTGACATCCTCGTAGAACAACGAGTATCCTAAGTACAGCTTCGTTCCCTTTATCCTGAACCGGAACACCGGAATCCCGAATTCGACGTATCCGCCGGACTTCCGTCGCGTGCCAAGATCGAAAGTCTGAAAACGATCGCGGGAACTCTGCACGCCCACGGTCGCGCTGTACTGCGATCCGAACAGCTCCGGGTCCGTGTAGCTGATCTCGATGTCCTGAGTCCGTGCTCCGAACAACCATCGGAAATGGCCGATCTTGGCCTGTCCGAATAGGTTGGGCTGGTCGTAGCCTATGAATCCGGCGAGTCCGGTGACGGCGGCAGCGGACATTCCGAAGTTGACGTTCCCGGTCTGCTTCTCCTTCACCCGATACACGATGTCGATGTCGCCGTCTTCGCGCGGGTTGATCTGAATCGCCTCATCGGGCGGCAGCGTCTCGAAGAAGCCCAGAGACTGGATGTTCCGGACGCTCTGGATCAGGCGCTGCTGCGAGTAGATGTCCCCCGGAAGGGTGAGGAGGATCTTCCGGATGACCCGATCGTGAGTGTAGTCGTTGCCTACGATGGTGACGGTCCGGATGTAGGCCGGATTCCGCTCGATGATCCTCAGGCTCACATCGACCGTGGGCTGGGAATCCGGTGTCTCCGGCGGATTACGCGCCACGTCGGGGATGACCTGAACCTGAAGGTACCCGGCGTCCCGATACAGATCGGCGATGTCCATCGAGGCCTTCGAGAAGGCCGTCGCGTCAAACGGCGGGAGCGCCCCGGCCGCGAGCTTCTCCGGGTCCAGATCCCCGTCCCTGACCGGTGGATAGTACTCCCCGAGCTGCGATGCGGGGAATCGCCGATTCCCTTCGATCTCGAACGACCTGACCAGGTACTGCGGTCCTTCCCTGACTCGGATGAGGATTCGCCCTTTGCCCGTCAGCGTGTCAACCACGACGGTGTCGCCAAGGACCTCCATGTCGATGTAGCCTCGCTCGCCATACAGGTCCGGGATGTGGTCCGTCAGGTCCGTCCGATATTCATCGCGATGCAGCTCGCCGGGCTGGTACCAGAAGAAGCCCTCCTCGACCGTGCTCATCGAGCCCCGAATGTCGGAATCTGTGAGCGCTTCGTTGCCGTCGATCTCCACTCTGGCGAGCGCCAGCCGCGGGCCTTCGTTCACCCGGAAGATGAGCTGCAGCTGATCGAGTCCGCTTGGGTCCGGAGCGAGGGCCGTGTCCACGGTCGCCTGTGGAAATCCTTCCTGGCCCAGCATCTTCAGGATCATCGCCTCCGCCCGGACCACTTTGGCCGGATCCAGAGCGCCACCGCCGATCAGTCCGACCGTATCGGTGACCGTGCCCTCGTTGGCGTGTTCCAGGCCCTCGAATCGATAGGAACCGACGACCGGGCGTTCCACTACGTCGATGTAGAATATGGCGGGGCTGTAGGGAGTCACCTGGACGCGCACATCCGAGAATTCCCCTGTGGCGAACAGACTCTGAATGGCCTCCTGGATGAGCGGTCCGTTGACGACCTCTCCAACGCGGATCTGGGCGAGACGCTGGATTCCCTCGGCGGAATAGCGGGAGTGCCCCCGCACGACGATGCTGTCGACGGTGACCGAGAGGGGCTCTTCCTGTCCCCACAATGGAGCGACCCTCGCCGTGGAAAGAGCGGCGAGGGCCACCAGTCCGACTGCGATTCGACTATGTTTCACGTGGCGGATGTATGCGATGCCGCCCGGAAGACCAGGGATTCTGAGTCCTTCGCCAGCTCCACGACGATCTCGTCTCCCGGCGCGAACTCGGCCATCAGGATTTTCTCGGACAGTGTGTCCTCTATGTGCCTCTGGATTGTGCGCTTGAGGGGCCGCGCACCGAATTTGGTATCATATCCGCGATCCACCAGAAAGTCCACGGCCTCACTTGACAGCGTGAGCGTCAGCTCTTCGTCCGCAAGGCGACGCTGCACCTCGCGGAGCATGATGTGCACGATCTCGCCGATCTGCTCCTTCGAGAGCGGATGGAAGACTATGACTTCGTCCAGTCGATTCAAGAACTCCGGCGTGAATGTCCGGTCAACTTCGTCCCTGACCTTCTGGGCCATCCGATCGTACTGAACCTCGGTCTCAGGGCTTTCAAAGCCGAGGCTGGAGGTGGTCGCGATCTCCCTCGCACCCACGTTGGAGGTCATGATGAGCACGGTGTTCTTGAAGTCGATCACCCGCCCGTAGTTGTCCGTGAGGCGGCCCTCATCCAGGACCTGGAGGAGAATATTGAACACGTCCGGGTGTGCCTTCTCAATCTCGTCGAGGAGCACCACGGCGTACGGGCGCCTGCGCACGGCCTTCGTGAGTGCCCCACTGTCCTCGTATCCCACGTAACCCGGGGGCGCACCGATCAGGCGGCTCACCGAGAACTTCTCCATGTACTCGGACATGTCGACCCGGATCAACGCTTGCTCGTCGGCGAACAGGAACCGCGCGAGCTGGCGTGCCAGCTCCGTCTTGCCAACCCCCGTGGGACCGCAGAACACGAAAGAGCCGATCGGCCGATCCGGGTCCTTGAGTCCGGCCCTGGTTCGTCGGATTGCCCGGCTGATCGCCTGGATCGCTTCGTGCTGGCCGACCACGCTCTCGTGGAGCTCCTCTTCCATACGCAGAAGTCGCTGCGTTTCTTCCTCGCGCAGGCGGCTGACCGGGATCCCCGTCCACCGCGAAACGATGAACGCTATCTCCTCCTCCGTCACGATCGGCCTCATCTCGCGCTGCTGCTTCTCCCATTCGTCCTTCGTCCGGCGGATCTCCGCGAGCAGCTCCTTCTCTCGATCGCGCAGCATGGCGGCGCGCTCGAAATCCTGATCCCGGATCGCCTCGTCCTTCCGACCCGCGAGCTCTTCCATCTCCGCCTGGAGCTTCTGCACTTCCGGTGGCGGCACCTGCGCACCGAGGCGTGACCGGGCTCCAGCTTCGTCGATCACGTCGATCGCCTTGTCGGGCAGGAACCTGTCCGTGATGTAACGATCCGCCAGTTTCGCAGCCGCCTCCAGAGACGTATCGGGCACGGTGACGTTGTGGTGATCTTCGTAATGCTTCCTCAGCCCCTTGAGTATCTCCAGCGTCTCTTCCACCGAGGGGGCTTCCACGATCACGGTCTGGAACCTTCGCTCCAGGGCGCCGTCCTTCTCGATGTGCTTGCGGTACTCGTTCAGGGTCGAAGCTCCGACGCACTGGAGCTCGCCTCTGGCCAGAGCCGGCTTCAGCATGTTGGAGGCGTCGATCGCCCCTTCGGCCGCCCCGGCTCCGACGAGCGTGTGCAGCTCGTCGATGAACAGGATGATCCCGTCGTTCTGCGAGATCTCGTTCACTATGGCCTTGAGCCGCTCCTCGAATTGTCCTCGGTACTTGGTTCCGGCTATGACCGCCGCCATGTCCAGAGCCAGGACCCGATGATCCTTCAGGCTATCAGGTATGTCGCCCCGGTCGATCTTCTGCGCCAGGCCCTCGACGATGGCCGTCTTGCCGACGCCGGGCTCGCCAATGAGCACTGGATTGTTCTTCTTGCGCCGCGACAGGACTTCCATCACGCGCTCGATCTCGGCCTGGCGCCCGATCGTCGGGTCGAGCGCGCCCTCGTGCGCAAGCTCAGTGAGGTCGCGGCAAAAATGATCGAGAGCGGGGGTCTTCGACTTGGACTCGCCCCGCGGAGTAGAGGGAGCCGGAGCGGAACCGGGTTCCGCGACGGGTCCCTCGCTCCCGAGGAGCTTCAGCATCTCCGCACGGGCCTCTTCGAGTCCGATCCCGAGTTCGCCCAGAACCTTGGCCGCGAGCCCCTTCTCCTCGCGAAGGAGGCCGAGCAGGAGATGCTCGGTCCCCACGTAGCTGTGATTCAGTTCTCGGGCCTCGGCCATCGCGTACTCGAGCACCTTCTTGGCGCGGGTCGTATAGGGGAGCTCGCCGATCGACGCGGAAGCCTTTCCCGGACGCACGTTCTCTTCGACCAGGCGCAGCAGTTCGTCCAGGTCAGCTGCCAGATTTCGCAGTACTTCGGCGGCGACTCCGTCACCCTCGCGGATGAGGCCGAGCAGGATGTGCTCGGTCCCCACATAGTCATGCTGCAGGCGCACTGCCTCCTCGCGCGCCATCGCCAGCACCTTCCTCACTCGGTCGGTGAAGTTGTAATTCATCAACCCCCCGTGGGCGGTCCATCGGCCGCCCTCGCATCGCTGGATCCTTCTGCGGGAGACCGGCCCGCCTCCCGCTCGTCTCTGGCTAGCTTATCCCGAACAAAGGTCGCGCGACAGACATCCGCGTCGTGCTCGTTCAGCTTTCCACCCGCCGCGCGCTCGAGATGCGCGTGCTGTCCGCGGACCAGGATATCGTTGAGCGTCTCTACCCGTGGTGATTTCAATAGTTTCAGAGAGACTCCGAGGCGGATGCCCGACAGGAGGTT
>Ga0210121_1000145_pt1 | contig 22237 bp, 18 predicted proteins | sample Joice_ThreeSqB_D_FD_184873 | JGI IMG/M metagenome (GOLD analysis project Ga0210121, IMG submission 184873) | Wetland microbial communities from San Francisco Bay, California, USA, that impact long-term carbon sequestration - Joice_ThreeSqB_D1... | ecosystem: Environmental > Aquatic > Marine >... | reverse complement strand
AGGCACCCGGCTTGCCCGTATGACCACCCGCCGATGCCTGCACCCCCAGGATCCGTCCGAGGAGCTTCACAGCGCGAGCCAGGCTCCGGTATTGCCATGCTCTCACGGCCCTTCCCTCGGCCAGCTCCTTGGTCGCTCGCGTTCCGAGCACCGTCCGGGCAGGCTTGAGAGATGCCGCGAGGCAGGCCCCGAAGCGGAATCCTGCCCGACGACCCAGGCGCAGGTACATGCGAAACCACTCGGCCGCGAACCGCTCCTCGAGAGAGACGCTCTTGGAATCTTCGTGCAGCAGGAAGCGCGCGAGCGGGCGATCGCTCAGAGATGGCCTGGCGCCGGCCGCCAGGGCTCGATTGCACCACTCCACATCCATTACGTAGTGGTAGCGCTCGTCGAGCGGCCCGGCCTTCTCCCAGACCCAACGCTTCCAGAAGAGCGAAGGTTGATAGAAATGAAACTCGTATCTCGGCCCCCTGGACAGAATGCGGACGGAGTGAATCGGCTGGCCTGCGAACGGCGTCGAGCGCTTCACCTCGACATAGTCTTCCCCGTCCTTCCGCACCTTCACCATCCCGCCGAGGAACATGTCGGCGTTCGCGATTCCGTCCGCAACGGCTCGCAGGGCTCCCGGGAAGAAGATGTCATCGCTGTTGATCCAGCCGAAGATCTCTCCCGTCGCCCGGGCGAAACCCTTGTTGATCGCGTGGCTCTGTCCGCGGTCCGCCTCGCTGCACCAGTACGAGAGCGCTGAAGCGTATTTCTCGATGATCCCTACGCTTCCGTCCGTACTGCCGCCATCCATCACGATGTATTCCAGGTTGGGATATCCCTGCAGGAGAACCGACCGAATGGTCTCTTCGAGGAACCCGGCCTGGTTGTAGGAGGGAGTCACGACCGTGATCTTCGGCCACGTTACGTTCTCCGAAGGCGAGCCATCCGGTTCCTCGTCCGAGGTCCAGGGCCAGCCCGAGCGCCCCGGGGGGGCTGCGGGGAGCTTCGCCTGCGCCGTGCGGGAGATGCCGGATGGGCCTCGCTGGATCATCAGAAGCTGTTGATCGCACCAGGGACGTGCCGCCTCGAGGACCTCTTCACGATCCTCCCCCCGCCAGCGCCTCATACAGCTCTTCGTACCGGCTCACGTACAGGTCCATGCTGAACTCCTCGAGGACCCGTCGTCGTGAACGTCCGGCCATTTCCGCCCGCGCATCCGGCGCGGCGAGCAGTCTCTCTATGGTCCGGGCGAGAGACGATACGTCTCCCACCGGAGCGAGGTCACCGGTCCGCCCGGGATCGACCATCTCGGCTATGCCGCCAGTGTCGAAGCCCACGACGGGCGTGCCGCAGGCCATGGCTTCCAGCACCGTCGAGGGAAGGTTGTCCTGCAGCGAAGGAATCACGTACACGTCAGCCGCGCTGTAGGCCACCGAGAGGAAGCGGTTCTGCGCCACCTTTCCGAGATGCAGCTGCGACACCGCGAGGTTCGGCTCGGGCGTCCCGCCACCTACCGAGAGGAGGAAGAGATTCGGAACTTCCGCCAGTTCGCGCAGCGCCTGGCTCAGCAGCTCGAATCCCTTTCGTCGGGGAGCGACGGAGTAGGCGACGAACAGCACCACCAGGCTCTCACGCGGGATTCCCAGGGCCTCCCGGGCCGCCGACCGGTCGCGTGGCGCAAACTCCTCGGTGTTCACGCCGTTGGGAATCACGGAGACCGGAAATCGCGTCCCGAGGAGGGAGCTGCGGGCGACCTCCTCCGCCATCCACCGGCTCGGCGTGACGAGGTGCAGTCGATTCGGCGGCAGTCCAGAGAACAACTCTTCCTTCCGAAGCCAGACGCGGCGAGACAGGTCGTCATCGTCGCTGGACCCGAGCTGGGGACAGGACCCGCAACGTGCCGTGTATCGGCCGCAACCCGCGTCGTAATGACAGCCGCCCGTGAACGTGTTCATGTCGCGCAACGTCCAGACGACGGGCACTCCCGGCGGAACGGCAGCGAAGAAACGGCGGTAATCGACGAGGCCCGAGACCCACTGCAGGTTGATGACATCGAAGCCGTCCAGACCGTGACCGTGCTCCCAGTCCCGCCAGCTCCGATCGTCGGTGAACTTCTCCGGCCAGCTCGGCCGCCTGCCCTGGTAGGGCTGGAAGTCCCGTTTCAGGTGGCGGCGCCGGAGGCGCGTGCGCAGCTTCGACACCGGATCGCGCGGAGTGCCGTGCTCCGTCACGGTTGGATCGTCCGAATCGCGACGACCGACCAGCATCCGGCTGTGGTGCCCGCGGTCGAGCAGCCCGCGATGGAGGCGGTAGGCCGACCGAGCGGCCCCGCCGGACGCGTCGAACGAACTGACCTGTAGAATTCGCAGGCTCATTCAGAGGCCCAGGCGACGCCCGCCGACCGGGCCCTTCTCGAGTACTCCCGCAGGTGCTCCACGCACACGTCGTACATGTTCACGGAATCGACTCCACGGGCCTGCGCCTCGTGGAATGCCCTGAACCAGTCCACCGTCGCGGACAGCGCCTCCTGCCAGGCGTATACCGGTCGCCAGTCGAGCCGGCGCGCTGCCTTCTCCCAGCTGAGGTTGAGCAGCGTCGTCTCCTTCTCCACCCGGGCCCCGCCCGCGGTGAAGGACCCGGCGCCCCACAGGCGAATCGCTTCCTGCACCAGCTCCTGGGTAGTCACCATCTCGAGGATCGCCGGCCCGAAATTCCAGGCCTCGGCGAAGCGCTCCCCTTCCGAGAGCAGCCTGGCCGCCAACCAGAGGTAGCCGGCCAGCGGCTCGACCACGTGCTGCCAGGGCCGGACGTGCAATGGATTCCTGAGAACCATGTCCTGGCCCGCCATGAGCGCCCGCATGCAATCCGGAACCAGCCGGTCGGCAGACCAGTCGCCTCCGCCGATCACGTTGCCGGCGCGAACGCTGGCTACTGGCGGAAGGACGCCCGCCTCGCCGGCATACGAGCTCCGGTAGGCGGCCACGGCCAGCTCCGCCATCGCTTTGCTCGCGCTGTAGGGATCGTGGCCACCCAGCCTGTCCGTCTCCCGGTATCCCCAGATGAAGTTCTGGTTCTCGTAGCACTTGTCCGTCGTCACGCATACGGCGGCCTGGACGCAATCGGTCGTGCGGATCGCCTCCAGCAGGTTCACGGTACCACCCGAGTTGATGTGGAACGTGGCCAGTGGATCCTGGTAACCCTCCAGGACGAGGGACTGCGCCGCGAGATGGAAGACCACCTTCGGCCGGTGCGTCTCGACCACCTCCCGAAGGCGACTTCCGTCCCGTACGTCAGCCCTGACGTCGGTCAGGTGGTCTGCCACCCTCGACACGGCGTAGTTGCTGGGCTCCGTCGGCGGCTCGAGACTGTAGCCGATCACCCTGGCCCCCAGTTCGTTCAGCCAGATGCTGAGCCAGGAGCCCTTGAAACCGGTGTGCCCGGTCACGAGTACCGTCACGCCGTCGAATACTCCGCCAAACGAGTTCTTCATCGAGGATCTTTCCCGGGCCGCAGCCGCGGTTCCTGTTCCGTGCTGCTCCCGGCGTAGGCTCGCACCGCTCGCGAGAGTTCGTCGGGCGTGCCGATGTCGATGTAGCCGCCTTCTTCGAATACCACCGTCTCGTGCGTCAGGCCGTTCTGCAGGGCGGCCCACAGGACGTCCCCCGCATACAGCTCACGACCGCGCCACAGTCCCTGGCTGGCGGAGACTTCCGGCTCGACATCGGCCACGAAGGCGTGCATGAACTCGGTGAATGCCGGACCCCATACGGCCAGCATCCAGGTGTGCCGCAGGTCCGAGCTCTCCCGCTTGATTTCGATCGCGGTGATCTGTCCCCGCTCGTCGAGCTCCAAGAGGTCTTCCTTCTCCGGTCGTCGGGTAGGGACGACGCCGACCACGATCTCGGCTGCGCTGGATTCCCTTCTTCGCACCAGTGAACCGAGCGCGTCCTCGGGCCAGTAGAGTATGTCCGGAAACCCGAACGCTACCGCGGAATCCTTCAGGAACGGATACGCGTGATCGATCGTGAAAGGGACTCCAAAGGACTTCCGCACCACCAGATAAGCCAGGTCGAGGCCGATGCGATCACCGCCGCCGAAATAGGAGGGAATGTCCCATTTGCCGTCGCGCAGCACCACGAAGGCCTTGCGGACTCCCGCGGCGGCCATTCGCTCCAGAAGATAGCTGGCGACGGGCTTCGGCCGCGGCCCGGTGTCGCCGGCGACTGGCCCGAACCCGATCGGAAACAGCTCCTTGCTGCACGGCAGAGGCGCGATTCGGGAAGCCGAGCCGGCCGCGGGCACGAGTCCCACGAGGTCCGGCGTTCGAGCCGGGCCGTTCACGTCACGACCCGTACATCGGGGATCGGCAGGACGAACCGTCCGCCCCAGTCCCGGATGTAGGACAACTGGCCGACGATCTCCTCCGCCAGGTTCCAGGGCAGAATGAGCACCAGGTCGGGGCGCGCGTCCCGGATTCGGTCGGGATGACAGATCGGGATCCGGGTCCCGGGCAGATATCGGTCCTGCTTGTACGGATTACGATCGGCCACGAAGTCGATGAAGTCCGTGCGCACTCCGCAGTAGTTCAGAAGCGTGTTCCCCTTGGCGGCCGCTCCATAGGCGACGACCGATTGGCCCGAGTCCTTGGCCTCTATGAGGAGCTTCAGAAGATCCCTCTTGATCCTCTCGACGCCGGCGCCGAACGAGACGTAAGTGTCGATACGTTCCAGTCCGGCCAGGCGCTCTCGCTCGAGAAGCTCGGCTACGGTGCCGCGTACGGGCCTCGACTCGTCCTCCCGGTGCCGCAGGTATGTGCGCAGCGAGCCACCATGCGTCGGGATCTCCTCGACGTCGAACAAGGTCAATCCGTGCGCGTCGAACACGCGCTGGACGGCCAGCAAGGAGAAGTAGAAGAAGTGCTCGTGGTATACCGTGTCGAACTGGTTTTCCTCCATCAGCCTCAGGAGGTGCGGAAACTCCAGTGTGACGACGCCCGTCTGGCCAAGAAGCCGCTTCATCCCGCCGACGAAGTCGTTCAGCCGTGGGGCGTGGGCGAGCACGTTGTTTGCCACAATCAGATCGGCCGGCCGGCCGGCAGCCAGGATCTCCCGCGCCACCGAGACGCCGAAGAACCGGACCAGTGTGGGTACGCCCGCCTGCATCGCGACTTCGGCCACGTTCGCGGCGGGGTCGACGCCGAGGACCTCCAGGCCTCGGTCCGCGAAGCTCTTGAGCAGGCAGCCGTCGTTGCTGCCCAGTTCCACCACGAAGTTCTCCCGGCGCAGACTCAGTCGGCTTGCAATGCTGCTCGCGTAATCCCGGCAGTGCGCGAGCCAGGTGTCGGAGAAGGACGAGAAATAGGCGTACTCGCTGAAGATGTGCTCCGGACTTTCGTGCTCCTCGAGCTGCACCAGCAGGCAGCCGTCGCACACGAAGGCGTGCAGCGGATAGAACTTCTCGGCCCGCCTCAGATCCGCCTCGCTGACGTAAGCGTTGGAGAGCGGAGACATGCCCAGGTCCAGGAACGAGTGACGAAGATCTGACCCGCAGAAGTGACAGGTCGGAGGTTCCAGCGCCACGGCAGGTGGAACGGGTTCCAGGAGCGTGCTCACCGGTGACCGGACGCTCCTTCCGGACCCCAGACCCGCCACGGTGCGTTGCCCTCGGACCACAGCGCCTCGAGCATCCGCTTTTCCCTGAGCGTGTCCATGCACGACCAGAAGCCTTCGTGGTGGTATCCCATCATCTGACCGTCCGCCACGAGACCTTCGACCGGATCCCGCTCCCAGATCGTGTCGTCGCCTCCGATATAGTCGATGACATCGGTATGCAGGACGAAGTAGCCACCGCTGATCCACCCTTCCGCACGGTCCGGCTTCTCGTTGAAATGCGCGACGCGCGATCCGTCCAGGGCCAGTCGTCCGAAGCGGGATGGAAACCGCACCGCCGTGACCGTGGCCAGTTTCCCGTGCGAGCGGTGGAAGTCGACCAGGCGATCCAGATCGATATCGGCCACTCCATCGCCGTACGTGAAGTGGAAGACCTCCCCGTCATCGAGCCACTCGCGCAGGCGGCGGAGTCGGCCTCCCGTCTGAGTATGCAGTCCGGTGTCCACCAGGTGGACCTTCCAGTTCGCCTGGTTTCCGTCGTGGATGGTGGTGTTTCCGGACGCGAGATCCACCGTGATGTCGTTGGTGAAGGCGTAGTAGTTGAGAAAGTACTCCTTGATCACCTCGCCCTTGTAGCCGAGCGCGATGATGAACTCGTCCACTCCGAAGGCGGAGTAGATGTTCATGATGTGCCACAGGATGGGCTTCCCGCCGATCTCGACCATCGGCTTGGGACGCAGCTCGGTTTCCTCGGAGAGTCGGGTGCCGAAGCCGCCCGCGAGTATGACTGCCTTCATGTCGGTCGTCCTTTCGCCCCGCGGCCCTATACCGCCATCCGGGACCGATCGCGGCCCTCTTCCGGCGGAGACCCTGCCTGCCGGCAGAGATCCTGAATCACGTTCGCGACCTTCCGATGCCCACGGGGACTCCAGTGGAAGTCGCGCACGAGGTAGTCGTCCGAGTCCAGGTGATCCCTCAGAGCCACGAACGGGATCCCCGCCCGGGCACAGATTCCGGCCAGCTCCCGGTCCGGAACGTCTTCGTCGAAGCTCTCGGCCAGTTCGCTTTCGCCGAGCGCTCGAGCCAGGGCGAGTCGAGCCAGGGGAGAGAGATCGGGAATGGACATCACCACGAGCCGCGCGCCCGCGTCCCGACACACGTCACGTCCCTGGCGGATGAGGAAGTCACAGGCCTCGAAGGCCATCCGACGTTGCGGCGTATCGCTGCAGATCTCGATGAAGGCCTGCATGCCTCCCTCGCGTTCGTTGATCGTCCAGCGCGATGCATCGACGTGGTCCGATACGATTTCCCATTCGCCTGCGTCGGAGCGTCGCGCGAAGGGCGACCGGTATTCGTTGAACGCGGGGTGAACGTTGTCGGCCAGGTCGTTGCCGTGGTACACGAACCAGATGACCAGCTTGCCGGAGAGCTGGGGCGCCAGACGCCGCATCCACAGCAGTGAGTGAACGAGGCTGTACGCCGGCGATCCGATCGCCTTGATGCGGACCTCGCCCGGAAGGTCGGCGAAGAACGCGTCATCGTCCACTCCACAGCCGAAGGCGTACGAGTCGCCGAAGGCGACAACCTGTGCGTCGGACACCGTTCCTTTTCCACGCCAGCCGGAGGAGTCCGTCGTGACCAGGTACGGCTCCTGGTTGAAGTCGAGCGCATGCGCCGTCATGTTCGCGCGCGGCTTCCAGCCGATCTCGGGCGTGAACTCGATCAGGTCTTCCCACGCCACGGGCTCCGGCTCGATCCACGTGCGAACGCGCTCGATCAACCCCTCGACCAGCCACACGGGCACGATGATGAGCAGGGCCGGAATCGCGAGAGCGAGGCCGGCCAGGCCGGCGAACGTCGCGAGAATCATCCGTGAGAGGTCGAGAATCGTCTTGCGCATGCGGAGGTCCGATCTCATCGGGTCAGTACAGGGTGTAGACGTTGCCGCCCAGACTGCCGCGCGATTCGCCCTCCACTCGCTTCAGCAGCGCGAGCAGCGGAATCAACGACCACACCCACACGTTGCCGGAACGCCAGGACCATGTGGCGAGCCGCCGCGCCCAGCCGATTTCGGGGCCGCTGGCCTGGACGACATCAGAATCTGCGCCGTAGCTCCGGTCCGGCAGTCGCTTCTTCGGGACCCATGCGGAGGCGGGCGGGGTCGGTCCCGCCAGGGACAGGCGTCCGCCGAGGCGCCCGACGATGGTCACGATCAGGAACACCACGCCTGTGAGCCAGAGCCGGGTCGCCCTTCTGGCCTTGCGTACCAGGCGCTCCCACGCCCTGTACGGGCGGGTCGCCAGCCCCGGGGTCCGCCAGCCGACGACGGCAAGGAGGCCGAAGAGCGCGAGGTCCCAGACCACCGCCGGAAGGCCGAGCGACCACCCGAGGGCAGCGGCGCCGATCAGGGCGACCGTCGCGCTGAGCACGAGCCAGAAACTCCTGAGCGCGGAACGGGTCGGAGCGCGGAACGACTGCATCAGTCTCTCTCTCGATTGCCGAATTGGGACATCTCAGTCCAGGCTGAAGCTGGCCCTGTACGCCTCGACGTCGGGTCCGAGGCCGGCCGGCTGTTCGTTCTTCAGGAGCACGAAGTTCTCGACGACGAGCGCGTCCATGTCGGTGGCCATGAAGCAGCGGAAGGCATCCTCCGGCGTGCACACGATCGGCTCGCCCCGGATGTTGAAACTGGTGTTCACGATCACCGGACAGCCGGTACGATCGTAGAATCGCTTCATCAGCCTGTAGTACCGTCCGTGTCGGGTCTCATCGACGGTCTGTATCCGGGCCGAATAGTCGACGTGCGTAATCGCGGGAAGGCGCGATCGAGCGACCGAGACCCGAGTCCGCAGATCCGGATCCTGCATCCGCCTGAGATCCTCCTCCTCCAGCTCCAGCCTCCAGTCCTCACGGATCGGCGCCACGAAGAGCATGTACGGGCTGTCCTCCTCGGTCTCCGTCTCGAACACCTCGTGCACGTGTTCCCGGAGCACGCACGGCGCGAACGGCCGGAACGACTCCCGAAACTTGATCTTCAGGTTCATCACGGCCTGCATCTCGGGCGACCGGGCGTCACCGATGATGCTCCGTCCGCCGAGAGCGCGTGGACCGTACTCCATCCGGCCGTGGAACCACCCGATCACACTGGAATCTCCCAGAAGTCCGGCGACCCGGTCGAGCAGCTCGCTCTCGTCATCGATGCGTTGATAGACCGCCCCCAGCGCATCGAAAAACAGCTGGATGTCCCGGTTGTCGAACCGCGGCCCCAGGAACGAGCCTTTCTGCGCATCCCCCGGAACCGGCTTGCGGTCGTTACCCAACACCCCGTGCCACACGTGGAGCGCCGCGCCGAGGGCGCCGCCCGCGTCCCCCGCCGCGGGCTGAACCCAGATCTCGTCGAACGGTCCCTCCCGGCGCAACCGGCCGTTGGCGACGCAGTTGAGTGCGACGCCTCCGGCCATCACCAGGTTGGTCTTTCCGGTGATCTCGTGCGCGTGCCTCGCCGCCCGCAGGACGGCTTCCTCGGTTACGGTCTGGATCGACGCTGCCAGATCCATCTCCTTTTGAGTGATCTGGCTCTCCGGCGACCTCGGCCCCCCCCCGAACAGGCGATGGAACTTCTCGGAGGTCATCCGCAAACCGTGGCAATAGTCGAAGTACGACATGTCGAGCCACAGCGATCCGTCGTCGCGCAGATCCACGATCTTCTCGAGAATCAGATCGGCGTACTTCGGCTCGCCATAGGGAGCCAGCCCCATCAGCTTGTATTCGCCGGAGTTCACCTTGAATCCGGTGTAGTAGGTGAACGCCGAATAGAGCATCCCGAGCGAATGAGGAAATCGCATCTCGTGGGTCAGCTCGACTCGGTGGCCCTCTCCGATGCCGATCGATGCCGTGGTCCACTCTCCCACCGCATCGAGCGTCAGGATCGCGGCTTCCTCGAATGGAGACGGATAGAATGCGCTGGCGGCGTGCGACTCGTGGTGGTCCGTGAAGTAGGTGTCGCCCCGAAAGCCCGGCCCGAGCTGCTCCCGCATGAGCTCCGGGAGGTGGAGCTTCTGACGGGCCCACAGAGGCAGCGCCCTCCTGAACGGCTCGAAGCCCCGCGGCGCCATCGCCAGGTGTGTTTCGAGCAGGCGCTCGAACTTCACGAGGGGCTTTTCGAAGAACACGACCGCGTCGACGTCCTCCGGGCTTATGCCTGCCTCCTCGAGACAGAACGCGACGGCTTTCGCGGGATAGCGATCATCGTGCTTCCGGCGAGTGAACCGCTCTTCCTGGGCCGCCGCGACGATCTCCCCATCCCGGATGAGAGCCGCCGCCGAATCGTGAAAGAACGCCGACACGCCGAGGATGTTCACGGTCGACCTCCCACCAGCCGCCTCGTGCGCGACAGGCCGTGCTTGAACAGGTAGCCCGACAGCCACCTGTAGTATTCCGGAATGAACGGGAGGGCGAATCCGGCACGCAGCCACTCCCACGCCGGCAACCTTCTGCGGTACATCCCCTTCCACCTGTGACGGTAGGTCTTCCATGCCTTGCGTCTCATCAGGTCGCGCACTTCGCGCCACTCCGCGGGATGCCCCGCGGCGTACCGTCGGAGGACCGGATCGGAGTCGAGGAACTCGATCCACCGCCTGATATCGTGCGCGAGCTCCCACGGACTGATGTCCAGGCCACCGCTCTTCTCGTATGCGCGGTTGCGGAACAGGGCTTCGGAACAGAACGCCACCTTCCGACCGAGTGAGAGTCGAAGCGCCATCGCATCGTCGTCGCCGGTGGGCATCAGCGGGTAGCCCCCTGTAGCCGACATCTCCTCCGTCCGTGCCATCACGGTCACGAACGTCTTGAACCGGTATCGACCATCGACCCAGAATCGCACGAAGTCGAGACCCGAGAAGACCGGGGGCGGAAGTTCCTTCAGATCCGGACGCGAGTACGGAAGGTCGGCGGCCTGCTCGGGTGAAAGAGGGGTTCCGGACTCGTCCATGAGCTCGACGAGGGGGATGGCGAGGCCGACCTCGGGATCCGCCTCGAGGACCTTGACCATTGCGGACACGAAGTGGGGACCGATCTCGTCGTCGTCACACAGGAGCACGAAATACTTCCCCCGGGCTGCATCGATCATCTGGTTGAAGTGCGCCGACATCACCGGCTCCGTGACGTCGTTCCGCCGGAACGAGAACGGGCGCGGGAAGTGTCGTTCCACGAGCTGCCTGAGCTCCGGTCCGTTTTCCCCGTTGTCCGATACCAGCAGCTCGATCGCAGGATAGTCCTGCTCGAGCACCGATCTCAGGACGTTCGGCAGAAAGTGCATCCGCTTGTAGAGCGGGACGGCGACCGTCACCAGGGGCTGATCGTCTGGAATCATGGCATACCGAGTCTGCGGTCGATTTCCTCGACCACGAATTCCGCGAACGGAAGTGCACAGGTGAATGCTGGCGATACGGCGTTCAGGACGTGCAACGAATGCTGATCGCCCTCGAGCACGAAGTCTTCGACCAGCGCCTTGCGATCGACGTCGATCAGCTGTGCGCGGATCCCGGGTCTTCCCCAGGCCCACCCATGGGTCCCTTCCACGTCGGGGACGAGCTCCGACGCGCGTCGGAGCAGCGCCTGCTTCGAGTGTTTGCGGAGCTCGCGCCACGCCTGATGGCGGAAGCCGGACGCGTTGCTGACGAACATCCTCGCTTCCGTGTTCACGATTTCGAACAGGTCGTGCAGCTGCAGGCCGGTCCAGCCCTCGTACTGTTCGCGCCACAGGGCGGGCAGCGCCGTCGGTCCGATCTTCTCTCCGCCCGTGACGGCCTTCGTGAGGTGCACGCCGAGAAACGGTACCTGGAGGTCCGGTACCGGATAGACGTGCGCGCGCAGGGACGGTCCCGGGGTGGTTCGGTGGAGGTACAGGCCCTTGAAGGGGAGGATCCGCAGTCCGCCGCCGAACCCGTAGTCGCGGGCCACCCGGTCGGCATGGAGCCCGGCCGCGTTGACCACGTAGCCGGCCGTGAGTCGTCCCCGATCGGTGCGCACGGAACCGGGATCCCGCCCCAGATAGCGGGTGGAGCTGTGCACGGAGACGCCGTCGGCGCGCAGGTCCTCGACCATCGCGTCCACGACCGAGGTCGGATCGATCACCGACGTGCTCGGACTGAACAGGGCCTGATCCACCGTCCGGGCCCGCGGCTCGATCTCGGCCGCCTCCCGACGGTCTACCCTCCGGAGATCCACGCCGTTGACCCGTGCACGCTCGAGCAGCTCGTCGAACCATCCGACATCGGCCGGTCGAGTGGCCACGATGAGCTTGCCGCACCGATCGAGCGGAAGTCCCCGATCCCGGCAGTACTCCGACATCGCCTCGTTGCCGACCCGGGTGAAGCGGGCTTTAAGGCTGTCGGCCGAATAGTAGAAGCCCGCGTGGAGCACGCCGCTGTTCCGGCCGCTGGCGTGCATGCCGCACCGGGTCTCCTTCTCGAGCACCGCCACGGATGCATCGGACCAGCGGCGGCGAATGCGCGACGCGACGGACAGGCCTATGATCCCGCCACCGACGACCACGAAGTCCGCGCTCCCCAGCCTACCTGCGCTCATCGTGGAAGCGCATCCGCTTGGGCGCGGCTGGAGTCGACCGTCCATTGCAGCATCGGAGTCACGAGGCCTTCCCGCGTCACTTCGAAGGGATAGCCGACCGGCGACACCTCGAACGCCACGGCCTGAAGTCTGCGCTCCAGGATCTGGACCTTCGGGATGTGCGCCACGGTGCTGATCAGGTACCGTCCCGGCTTCAGGAAGCTGGATGGGAAGCGGCACGTCGACGTGTGAAGACCCGCCTCCCGGACCTTGCCGGCGAGGTCTGTCGAATCCGTGTCCCACGTGACGCACACCACTTCTCCCCGATGATTGAACACGGCCACCACGATCACCAGGTCCCGGACCGGCCGCGGCAGCTCGTAGGTCACCTCGACCTGAAATCCTTCATCGAACGGAACCAGGGCCGTCGACTGCGACCGTCCGTCGAGCACGCGTATCGACTGAAACACGGACTCGCGCCCGCGCGGTGCCGCTTCGTCCTCCGTCTGATTCCACGAGGAATCGAGCGTCGACTCACCCAGGTAGGTCGAGATCACCGCCTCGGGATCGCCCGAGGCTACCATTTCACCGTTGGCCAGCAGGATGGCGCGCTCACACAGCCTCGTGATCGCGCTCATGTTGTGGCTCACCAGGAGGACCGTCCGCCCGGCTTCGGCGACTTCTCCCATCTTGCCGAGGCACTTCTGCTGGAAGGCGGCATCACCCACGGCGAGGACTTCGTCGACGATCAGGATCTCCGGATCGAGGTGGGCCGCGACCGCGAACGCGAGGCGCAGGCCCATGCCGCTCGAGTAGTGTTTGACCGGGGTGTCGATGAACTTCTCCACCCCCGAGAACTCGACGATCTCGTCGAACGCCTCATTGATACGGGCGCGGGTCATGCCCAGGATCGCGCCGTTCAGGTAGACGTTCTCGCGCCCCGTCAGCTCGGGATGGAAACCCGTGCCCACCTCGAGCAGGCATCCGACCCGGCCGTGGATCTCCACGAAACCCTCGCTGGGCTCCGTGATCCGGGAGAGGATCTTCAGCAGCGTGCTCTTGCCCGCGCCGTTGTGACCTATGATGCCGAGGACCTGTCCCCTGGGAACGTCGAACGACACGTCGCGCAGGGCCCAGATCGTCTCGTCCAGCTCCGCTGCGCCGGTCGCCTGCCCCCTCAGCAGCTTGGAGGCTCTCCGGAACGGCGCGGCCACGGACCTCGCGACCTGGTCGCGCAGCGTCCGGTAGCGCTCGGTCTGCACAGCCCCGATATGATATTCCTTGCCGAGATGCTCGACGCGGACCGCCAGATCGCTCACGAAGTCTCCTCACACCACATCGGCGAACGTCTTCTCCATCCGCCGGAAGTAGAACAGCCCTCCCACGAAGATCGTGGCCGACACTACGGCCGATACCAGAATCATGGGGCCTGGGTGGGGCTCGAGTCCGAGGAGCGCCCAGCGGAATCCCTCCGACACGCCCACCATCGGGTTCAGGCTGTAGATCGCCAACCACTTCGGATCGGTGATCCTGTCCGTCGCCGAGTACACGATCGGAGTGGCGAAGAACCAGATCTGCACCAGGAAGGGAACGCCGTGCTTGACGTCGCGAAACTGCACGTTGAGGGCCGAGAACCAGAGGCCCACGCCGAACGCCGTCACGAAAGTCAGGAGAATGAGCGGAATCAGCCACAGCGTGTTCAGGGTCGGCGCGTAGCCGTAGAACAGCATCATCGGAATCAAGACGGCCATCGCAATGAAGAAGTCCACCAGGCCGGACAGCGTGGCCGCGATCGGAACGACGAGCCGCGGGAAGTAGATCTTCTTCAGGAGTGCCGAGCTCGTGACGAGGCTGTTCGACGACTGTGTGAGGGCGAACGCGAAATACGTCCACACGACCATCGCCGCGTAATTCCAGATCGGGTAAGGCACGCCTTCGGGCCCCAGATTCGCGAGCTTGCCAAAGAAGACCGTGAACACGACCATCGACACGAACGGCTGGATGATGGCCCAGGAGACGCCAAGCACGCTCTGCTTGTAGCGCACCTTGATGTCGCGCCACGTCAGGAAGTAGAGAAGCTCCCGGTACTCCCACAGCTCGCGCAGCTTGAGGGAGACCCAGCCGCGGGACGGTTCGATCCGCAGCACCGGCACCGGCGTCGACCCGTTCGCCACGCTCGCCATGCTGGACCCATCGTTCATGTCGAGGCTCCCTGATACGTCAGTCCGTGGGCTTCTCGCCGTGCCACTTCGAGATCGGCCTCCACCATGATCCGAACGAGCTCCGCGAACTTGACCCGCGGCTCCCAGTCGAGCTCGCGCTTCGCTTTCGCGGGATCACCGATCAGGAGATCGACCTCCGACGGTCGCTCGTATCTGGGATCGAGCTCGACGTGTTCCGCCCAATCGAGGTCCGCGTGCCCGAACGCGTGATCCAGGAACTCGCGCACGGAATGCGTCTCGCCCGTCGCGATCACGTAGTCGTCCGGCGTCTCGGCCTGCAGCATCATCCACATGGCCTCGACGAATTCCGGCGCGTAGCCCCAGTCCCGTCGCGCGTCCAGATTCCCGAGATACAGCTTCTCCTGAAGGCCGAGTTTGATGCGCCCCACCGCCCTCGTGATCTTGCGGGTCACGAAGGTCTCGCCACGCCTCGGGCTCTCGTGGTTGAACAGGATTCCGTTCACGGCGAAGAGTCCGTACGCCTCGCGGTAGTTCCGAGTCACGTGAAAGGCGTACGCCTTGGCACACGCGTAGGGCGAGCGCGGGTAGAAGGGCGTCGTCTCGGTCTGGGGCACCTCCTGGACCTTGCCGTAGAGCTCGGACGAGCTCGCCTGGTAGAACCGGGGCTGGACCCCCGTTTCCCGCATCGCATCCAGCAGGCGAACCGTGCCGAGCCCCGTGACTTCGGCGGTGTACTCCGGCAAGTCGAAGCTCGTCCGCACGTGACTCTGGGCGCCCAGATTGTAGATCTCGTCGGGCTCGATCTCGAGCAGCAGCCGGCTCAGCACGGAGCTGTCCGTCAGATCTCCGTAGTGAAGGTAGAGCCGCGCGTCCGTCTGGTGCGGATCCTGGTACAGGTGGTCCAGGCGCTGCGTATTGAAGCTCGACGAACGTCGGATGATCCCGTGCACCTCGTATCCCTTCGAGAGCAGAAGCTCCGCCAGGTAGCTTCCGTCCTGTCCTGTGATGCCGGTGACCAGGGCCCTGGGATTCTCGTCGCTCAATGTTCTCACTCGGTTGATTCGACTGGATGGTTTCGGGCCGCGGGTGTCTTCCCCGCGGACCGCAAGCGGTGGTTCCGGTACCAGGCGATCGTGCGCTCCAGTCCCTCGTCGAACGGAACGCTCGCCCGGAAGCCGAACGACTCGAGCGCCCGACTCGTATCGAGGCAGCGCCGGGGCTGGCCATCGGGCTTGCTCGCGTCGTATGTGAGGCGTCCGTCGAAACCGACGGCGGCGGCTATGCGGGCGGCCAGGTCTCCGATCGTGATTTCGTTGCCCGTCCCGACGTTGACGGGATCCGGAGCGTCGTAGCGCTCGGCGGCCAGAAGCACGGCACGCGCGCAGTCGTCCACGTAGAGGAACTCGCGGGACGCGTTTCCGGTGCCCCAAAGGACCACCTCTTCACGTCCCTCATCCACAGCTTCGACCATCTTCCGAATCAGGGCGGGAATGACGTGACTCGACGAGGGATCGAAGTTGTCGCGCGGGCCATACAGGTTGACCGGCAGCAGGTACACTCCGTTGAATCCGTATTGCGCCCGGTAGGCCTGCAGCTGCACGAGGAGCGCCTTCTTCGCGATTCCGTACGGGGCGTTCGTCTCTTCCGGGTAGCCGTTCCAAAGATCAGACTCCCGAAACGGAACGGGCGTGTGCTTCGGATAGGCACAGATCGTCCCCAGCTGCACGAACTTCTGAACTCCTGCCAGCCGGGCCTCTTCGATCATGTGGACACCCATGACCATGTTCGCGTAGAAGAACCTCCCCGGCTGCTCCCGATTCGCTCCTATCCCCCCTACCTCGGCGGCGAGGTGAATCACCACGTCGGGATCAAACGACCGGATGACGTCGCGAACCGCCGCCGTCTGCGTCAGGTCGTATTCCGACATTGTCGGCGCCAGTACGTGGCCGGCTCCGAGCGCCTCCAGTCGGGCCAGGATGTGTGATCCGAGGAAGCCGTGCCCCCCGGTGACCAGGACGCGGCGCGCGGCCCAGAACTCGGGCTTGTTGCTGTGCTCCCTGCCGTACACGGCCGTCATGACGCTCGCCCCCTCTCGGACGTCGGGACGGGTTCCAGGTCCCGCGGATCGAGTTCTATCTTCAGCGCCTGCCCGATCGCGTCCAGGCCCACCTGAATGAGCACCCGGCCGGCGGCCCGGTGTTCGAGCACCACGCCCCGGACGCCGGCGAACGGCCCGGACTCGACCGACACCGGCTGGCCGCGCTTCACGTGCGGCGCCGCCCGCGGTACGATCCCGGTCTCCGCGAGGCAGGCGGCGAAGCGTCGCACGTTGTCGATCTCCTCGTCCGGAATCGGCGCCGGCTGGCCGGCCACCCCGATGATCTGGACGCTGCCCGGGACCGCCAGCACCCGGGAAGCGTTCCCGGATCGGAACCGGACGAACACGTAGCCCGGAAACAGTGGCCAGTGAACCACCTTCTTGCGGTCGTGCCACTGGCTCACCTTCGGCACGAGAGGCAGGTAGGTGTCGAATCCACGCTGCTCGAGCACCTCGGCCACGCGTTTCTCGTGTCGCGCGCGTGTGTAGAGCGCGTACCAGGAAGTCTCTGCCTTCAATGTCTCCGCTCTCGAGCTCGGCGCCCCGCTCGACGCCTGATCTGATCAGTACTTTGGCCCCAGATGCACTTCGTGCCCGTGAGTAACAGGCTCATCTGGCGCACTCAATCCGCGCGAACCGCCGTGGGAGCAAGAATCACTCCCACCTGTTGTTTCACCGCAACTGCTTGTGGAATTGTCTGTTACGCACCCCGAAGGGCACCGATTCCGCACGCGTGTTGCGCGGCTGCAACACCTTCATCTTAACCCAATGTCGGCGTTTCGGAACGGGGTTCAGAGGCGCCGGAAGGGCAGCTCCACCCGGAACACGGTGCCCTTTCCCGAACGATCGAGGACCTCGATCCGTCCCCCGGCCGCCTGCACGAAGCGAGCGCTGATGGTGAGCCCGAGGCCGCGTGTCCATCCGCGGGTCTCTCCGGGCCACCGATCGTCCGTGATCGCGAGGAGCTGCCGCAGCGCCTCCACGTCGGTTCCGGTCCGGTCGTCCCCCACTTCGATCGCGAGATCGCCGGCCTCGGTGTCGCTGAATGCGAGGGTGACGGTGCCACCGGCTTCGACCGCTTCCAGCGCGTTGGACACGAGGTTCAGAAGCACTCGGCCCAGGAGACGCTGATCCCCGTGCCGCAGGCCTTCGGCTTCGAACACGGTCCGAAGCTCGGCTCCCCGGTGCGTCGAGAGCGGACCGACGAGGCTCCGGACCTCGGCGATCACCGTCTCCAGGGAGAAGGAAGCCGCGGAGACGATGATGTGCTCCCGGCCCACGCCGAGCCTCGAAAAATCGATCAGGTCGTTCGCCATGCGAACCAGTGTGACGGCCGCCGTATAGAGCACGTTCAGCTGATGACCCTGCGCGGCGGTCAGCGGACCGCTGCGCTCGGTCCGGAGAGCGTCCGCCAGAAACAGGATCGAGTTCAGTGGCGACCGGAGGTCGTGGGATACATCCTGGACCATTCGACGGTGTGCGTCCGAGGTGCGGTGCAGTGTGGCGATCGCCAGCTGGAGCAGCTCGCGGTCCAGGCCGGCGTGAAGCTCGTCCGGATCAGCCCCATCCTCGCTTCCCGGCGCGGCGACAGCCTCACCGATCGCCCGGCGGAAGGCCTGAGCCACGGCCCATGCTTCCTCCAGCTCGAGGCCCGCGTACCAGGGCAGCGCGTCGTCCGGCTCGTCCTCGAGCTCCACCACGCGGACGTCCCGGGGTGATCCGAACAGCTCGCGCGCCAGCCGGGCGCCCGAGGTCCGGAAGCGCTCGGGAAGGGAGCGAACCAGGGTTTCAGTCCCGGCCCATTCAGCTCCCCGGCTGCCGCGGCCCGCGCTTGCTCCAGCCGCCGATTCCGGCTGACTGGATCGGGAAGGGACGTTGTCTGCCATATCAGGACGCGAAAGCCTCTCGGGCCAGCTTGTGCTTGTCCATCAGCCGATACAGAGTCGTCCGGTCGATTCCGGCCTGGCGTGCGGACTCGGACATGTTGCCGCCCGTTCGCGCAACCAGGTGTGCCAGGTACTCGCGCTCGAAGCGATCCACGAGAAGTTGCTTTGCGTCGTGGAAGGGCATCCGGAGATCGAGGGCCGGGCCGAAGCCGTTCCCCGAGCTCATTTCGGGAGACTGATCCAGGATCGACAGCCTCTCGGCCGGAATCTCCTCGTCCGGGTCGGCGAGCACGACCATGTTCTCGATCACGTTCTGCAGCTCGCGGACGTTTCCGGGCCAGGGGTAGTGAATCAGGGCTTCCAGGGTCTCGCCCGCGAGGCGTGGTGGAGCCTCGCCCGGCAGCTGGTGCCGGCGCCAGAAATGATCGACGAAGTGACGGATGAGCACGGGAATGTCCTCGGGACGCTCCCTGAGCGACGGCAGGTGGATCGGAACCACCCGGAGCCGGTAGTACAGGTCGTTCCGCAGCACCCCGTTCTTCAGAGCTTCCTCGGGATCTCTATTCGTCGCCGAGATGAAGCGTACGTCGACTACGGCGTCGTCCTTCTCGCTTCCCACCCGCCGCAGGACCCCGTCCTGCAGCACTCGCAACAGCTTCGCCTGGATCGCGAGCGGCATCTCCGCCAGCTCGTCGAGGAAGAACGAGCCGTGGTCCGCCACTTCCAGCAGGCCGGCCTTGTCTCGAATCGCCCCGGTGAACGCCCCTCGCTTGTGACCGAACATCTCGGACTCTAGAAGCTCGCCGGGAAGGGCGGCACAGTTCACCGCCACGAACGGCTTCCGCGAGCGGCGGCTCTGCCTGTGAATGTACTGCGCAAACAGCTCTTTCCCGGTTCCGCTCTCGCCGGTGATGAACACCGAGGCGTCGGTGGGCGCCACCTTGAGCGCCTTGTTGACGGCCTCCCGCATCGAGGCGGACACGCCGAGAATGGTCGTGCCCCTCTCCACCAGCAGCCCTTCGCGCTGCGAAGGCTGCGTCACTTTCTGCGCGCGCAGGAGTGTGAAGGCAGCCCGCCCGATGAGCACCAGGAGCTGTGTGGCGGTGAAGGGTTTCGGAAGGTAGTCCCAGGCACCCGCCTGGATCGCCCGCACGCCGTCCTCTGTCGTGGCGTGTCCGGTCATCACGACCGCCAGGCAGTCCGGATTCCGCTTCCTGAGCTCCGCCAGGATGTCCAGTCCGTGCACCTGAGGCATGTTCTGGTCGATGAGGACGATTTCGTAGGTCTCGCTCTTCAGGCGCCGCAGCGCCTCCTCGCCTCGGCGTTCGACCTGGCATCCGTAGCCCTCTCCAGTGAGGACGGTCTCACAGCTTTCAAGGATGCTCGGCTCGTCGTCGATTACGAGAATCCGGATGGCCGCCCGGTCTTCGACCGCGACCAGGACGCGCTCCGCGTCCTCCGACACGTCGGGCTCCTGGATGTCGATGCTGTCATCCATGAATCGTTCTTCCCACTGGTGGTTTGGCGTCACTCGCGCCGCCTCCGGCGGTTCGCGGTGTCGTGCCGGCGCTACGGCCGGCCGGCCCGAGAAGATCAAGATCCGGACCCGGAGCGGCGGCTGAACGGTGTATTCAGCGTGTGGATCGGCAGATGTGGCGGATTCGCGACACCTGAGGCGCGAATCAGGAGACGGGGCAAAGCCCGCGGCGAGGCCCGTTCGTCGCATTCCGCAACGGGAACGGCCAAATCACGGCACCGAATGGCGCCCAGTAATGGGAGAATACCCGGTTCGTCAGGCGACGGCCGGAAGGCGGGCCATAGTGATCTCCGCGATGCGGCGCGCCGCTTCGCCATCCCACAGTTCGGGAAGACCCGGCGCCCGACGCTTTCGGAGAAGGGACGCCACCACGTCGGGCAGGCGGTCGAGCTCCTGGGCCGAAACGTGGGCGCCTCGACCGAAGATGTCGGCCCGGCCCACGGAGAGGTCTCCGATCCCGACGCTCGGCACGCCGACCACGGTCGCGCAGTCCGTGATGTCGAGTGCGTTCGTGACCACCGCGGCGGCGGCATCCACGAGCGCCAGCATCTCTACGTAGCTCGGCGAGTGGACTGCCGTCATCGGGCTTAGCAGCGCCTCCAGCCTCTGCTCCCGTACTGCAGCCGCAGAGCGCGGATCGAGCACCACGATCGTGGGGCGGCCCGTTTCGAAGGCCACGCCATCCAGAGCCCGCAGGAAGCCGTCGAGGGGCGGTCGGTCCACCCCGGAACCCGCGAGGTCCAGCAGGCCCACGACGTAGCTCCCGGCCTCCAGCCCCATCACGGAGGGCAGATCCAGCGCGGCCGCCGTTCGCCTGAGGCGCGATACGGTATCGGCAGCCGTGTTCCCTACGAAGTGGACTCGCCCGGGGTCGATGCCCTCCGCGATCAGATGATCCCGTGTCTGTCTCTCAGCCGTGAACAGAGCGTCGGACAGCCGGTCGGTGAGCAGCCGGTTGACCTCTGCAGCGGCGCGGCTGTTTCCGGAACGGACCCCCGCCTCGAGATGAGCGAGGGGAACCCCGTTCTTGCGTCCCACGAGCGCTGCCGCGAGCGACGAGTCCACGTCTCCCACCGCGAAGATCCAATCCGGCTGCTCCCGCAGCACGAGGGCCTCCAGAGCGATCAGCGACCTGCCAGTCTGCGCGGCGGAGGTGCCCGTGGACACGCCCAGCACGTGGTCCGGAGGAGGCAGCTCGAGCTCCTCCAGGAACCCGCCGCGGGCGGACAGGTCTTCCCGGTGGCCGGCGTAGACGATCACCTGGCGATCGGCCCCGGCGGCCGTGAGGGCGCGGAATACGGGGGAGATCCGGAAGAAGCCGGGGTGGGAGCCGACGACGTGAAGTACTTTCATCGCTCGCCCTACTCCACCGTGACGCTCTTGGCGAGGTTGCGTGGCTTGTCCACGTCGCAGCCTCGCATGACGCCGATGTGGTAAGCGAGCAGCTGCAACGGGATGCTCGAGACGATGGGCTGCAGACTGTCTTCCGTGCTCGGCACGATGAATACCTCGTCCGCCAGCTCCGCCAGACCGTTGGGTTCGGTGGTGATGGCGACGAGATAGCCTCCGCGCGCCTTCACCTCTCTCATGTTCGACAGCACCTTCGGATAGACGCTGTCGCGCGGCGCGACGACGACGACAGGCATGTTCTCGTCGATCAGGGCGATCGGGCCGTGCTTCATCTCGGCCGCGGAGAATCCCTCCGCGTGCACGTAACTGATCTCCTTGAGCTTCAGCGCCCCTTCCAGTGCCGCGGGAAAGCTGTATCCGCGTCCCAGGTAGAGGAAGTTGGAATTGCCCCGGTCCGCGAGCCGGCGGGCCAGCGCCTCCAGTTCGTCGGCGCGGGAGAGGATCTTCCGCACCTTGTCCGGCAGCGATCGCAGCTCCGCGAGTACGCGTTGCGTCACGTCGGGATCGAGGCCGCGCTGGCGCCCGAGATAGAGAGCGAACAGGGCCATGGCTGCGACCTGGGAGGTGAACGCCTTCGTGGACGCCACGCCGATCTCCGGTCCCGCGTGCAGGTAGATCCCGGCGTCCGTTGCTCTCGCGATCGAGCTTCCGACCACGTTGACGATCCCGAGGGTGGTGGCGCCCCTCTCCCGGGCCAGGGACAGCGCGGCCAAGGTGTCCGCGGTCTCACCGGACTGGGACACTCCGACGACGACCGTTCCCGGCTCGAGGACGGGATTCCGGTAGCGCCATTCCGAGGCATACTCGACGTCCGCCTGAATGCGGGCGTACTCCTCGATCATGAACTTGCCGATCATGCTGGCGTGCCAGGACGTTCCGCACGCGGTGAACACCACGCGCTTCGCTTCGGAGAGAATCGCTGCCACATCGGATAGCCCTCCGAGCTTCACGGCGGGGCT
>Ga0210121_1000142_pt1 | contig 22416 bp, 20 predicted proteins | sample Joice_ThreeSqB_D_FD_184873 | JGI IMG/M metagenome (GOLD analysis project Ga0210121, IMG submission 184873) | Wetland microbial communities from San Francisco Bay, California, USA, that impact long-term carbon sequestration - Joice_ThreeSqB_D1... | ecosystem: Environmental > Aquatic > Marine >... | reverse complement strand
TACCGGTGGTTAACCCCGGGCAATTCACCTCCCTGTTCGAGCATATAAAGCCAAGGCCCGTGTCGGAGACAATGTTATACATAACGACATAATTAATTGCGTTTAAATATGGATTGTGTTATATGTTCTATTATGAAAACACTATCCATATCAGATGCCGAAACAATGGTACTCGCGCTTCAAGATGAAATACGTCGATCTCAAGAAGCGCGTTATGATCACCGACTTCACGCAATTTTATTGGTTGCTCAAGGCGTAAACTGTCCCGATGTGGCCTCTTTACTGGGTGATGCGCCGCGAACCATTCAATACTGGGTACATCGTTTTGAACAAGAAGGCCTATCAGGGATTGCCGATGCTGATCGCCCTGGTCGTCCTAAAAAATTAACCGATCAGCAGTTCCAACAAGTAAGTAAAGCTTTGCGTGGTACTCCCCGTGACGTCGGTCTAAGCACAAATATTTGGGACGGAAAAACATTGTCAGTTTTCATCCATCAACAATTTAACATTGATATCGGTGTTCGTCAGTGTCAACGATTATTTCGTCAACTCGGGTTTCGATTACGAAAGCCACGGCCGGTTATCGCAAAGGCGGATCCCGAAAGACAAAAGATACATAAAAAAAACTCCAAATGATAATGTCCGATCATTGCATCGATTTATGGGCAACCGATGAGGTTCATTTCCAACAGCATGGCTCGCGCTGTCGGATGTGGATTGCTCCAGAAGAAACAGATCCGGTATTGATGCATGAACCGACACGCCGAAGTGTTGGCTACTTTGGTGCTGTTCGGCTTCGTGACGGTAAATTTGTTTATCGACGCGAAACCGAGAAATTCAATGCGAAAACATTCTGGGCGTTCCTCAAACAACTGCGGAAAGCCAGTTCGCATTCAGGAAAAAAGGTGACCGTCATTTCTGATAACGCTCGGTACCACCATGCTAAAATGCATAAAGAGTACCGTAAACAATGTGCTGATAGATTTGAATTAGACTTTCTTCCACCATATAGTCCCGATCTTAATCCGATTGAGCGGATTTGGAAATTGACACGGAGGTGCTGCACTCATAATGTCTATTTCCCAACCTTGGAAAGTATTGCCACCGCTGTGGAGGAAAAGTTTATAGAATGGTCCCACGGTAGCGATATTTTAAAAAGATTATGCGCAATTATTTAAGTCGTTATGTATAGAATTGCAAGCGCTGTTTAGTCTGTACTTTCACTAGAAGCTATCTCAAATCCGCCTGAGGCGGATTAACGAATAACTACCGGAAGAACTTTTTTTCCCCCCAGTCAAAAATTCGCTTGATCAGACCAATAGTTTCTTAATGCGCTTCCACCCCTCATCCGGGATATTGGCGCCGATCACTTGGCAGACCTCGTAGCCGCATGCCGAGCCCAACCGGCCGCATTTCTCAAGCGGGTACCCGTTTACGAGGCCAAAAAGAAAGCCGGCGGCCCATAGGTCACCGGCGCCGGTAGTGTCCAGCGCCGGGCCGTCACCCAGCGGCTGGATGTGAATGGTTTCTCCGGCGTGTGATATTCGGCTGCCGCGGTGACCGACTTTTAGAACCGCAATATTTGCTTTTCCCGCAAGCGCGCTTAGGGCAAGTTCTTCATCTGATTGTCCGCTAAAAGCGCAGGCTTCATCTTCGTTAGCTATCAGGATGTCGACGTAGTTGGCAACGAGTTTCTCGAGCAGCATCAGTGACTGCTCAACAACCGTAAAGCTGGCCAGGTCCATTGAAATTAAAGCGCCGGCCTCTTTAGCGGCATCAAGTACGGCTTGAATCAGAGCCGGATTAAACAAGAGGTACCCCTCAACATGGACGACAGCGGCGTCCGTAAAACTTCCGGCGGTTATTTCTTCCGGGCGGGTTTCCGCCGATGCGCCCAGATAGGTAAACATGGTGCGTTGCGCATCGGGTGTAATGACGGATAATACCCGACCGGTGGGCGAATCAGATCGCAGTAAAACGGGGTCCACATTTTGTTTCCCGAGGTCATTTTCATACTGCCGGCCCCAGTGGTCGGTTCCACACTTGCCTACAAAGCGAGCCTTGCCGCCTAGTTTGCCGACGCCGACGATGGTATTGCAGGCGGACCCACCCGCAACGATGGCGGCCGTACCCGAACCCTTCGCCAGGGTGCGCTCAATCCAGGCATTGTCCACCAGTGTCATACCGCCTTTGGCCGCACCGGTTTTTTCTATAAAGCTATCATCTTCGTGAATAAGGATATCCACCAGTGCTGAGCCGACGCCGACAATCAGCTGGCGGTCATTTTTTATAATATTAGCTTCGGTCATTTATTTCACCAGATGAGGGAATCGTGGATCCAGCCCGTGTCCCCGTCGGCATGTTCGACCTTCAGCCAGTGCCCCCTGGTCTCGAGAACTTTAAACGGGATTCCTTTTCCAACAGTAAAAAGGATTGTTTCTTTCGCGCCGGGTTTGGAGCGGACATTGCAAAGATCATTTTTTGTGATGACTGCCTTTACGTTGCCGACCAGAGATTTGTGCACCCACCCCGAATCTTCTTCGAAGTCCCGAAATTGATACCATGAACCTGATTTTTTAATAACCATGATCGGGTAGTATTTCTCGGCCTTCCACAATATGTCGGATTTTGAATCGGGTCCGGAACGGATATTGGCCACCGGGGCAACGATGGCCAGGCGTTCCGCCATGGCGGTTCCGGCCATAATGGCAATCAAAAACATCAGAAAAATTGAATAGCGTTTCATAATGATAGATCCGTCCATCCTTAGATCCGGATACCAGGAATGGTATTTGAATCCCCTGTAATTTGTCAAACAGAAATCTAAAAAAGGGTTCCGGGTTCAGAGGTTCAGCGTTCAAAGGTTAGTGATGAACTTCTAAAAGATTCCAAGATTACGCTATTCAAACCTGATATAATAATTCCTGTGATACAGACTATCGGCCACAATGCAACAGGTTAATTCTGGGTCAATGTACCCAAAACATTTACGAATGTTAACATTGTGCTACCCTGAACCCTGAACCTCTGAACCCGGAGCCTTTTCGGCTAAGCCGAAAAGAAGACCATGTCAGGCAGCTGGACACAGGTGAGGGCATTCCCATATACGGCCCCGGTATCAATACCGATTTTATTGGATTCCACGAGGGGTGCACCCAGGGGGGTGTGCCCGAAAATTACCGGTTTGCCGAAGTCGTATCGGGTATCTAGAAATTTATCGCGAATCCACAGTAAATCTTCCGTATCCTGGGATTCCAGGGATACTTTGGGGCGCAGACCGGCGTGAACAAAAATGTAATCTTCGGTTTCGTAAATGAGTCTCAGCGATTTAAAAAATTCCATGTGCTCGGGGGGAATCGGATGGGTTCCGGTGTGAGCCGATCTGCTCAGGTAGCTGTCGAGGGTTTGCTGCCCGCCGTTTAGCAGATAGGTGAAGCGGTCGGTTCCGTCCAGGTATTTTTCAAGCATGTCTTCATGATTGCCTTTTAAAAAGATGATACCCGCTACGCGCTTTTTTAATTTTATCAGGAAATCAACGACTTCAACCGACTGTGGGCCACGGTCAATATAGTCGCCCATAAACACCAGGGTATCCCGTTTAAAATCGATGGGTATTTTTTCCAGCAGCGCCAACAGTTGATCGTAGCACCCGTGGATATCCCCTATGGCAAAGATCTTTCCCATCATTCCATTATCCCTTGACCATTTTAAGCAATACTGCGAATAATATCCAACTTTATATTAGAAGCTGTTTCGATTATTTAAACAAAAACCTGCGGCGGGGCTGATCCAGCCGGGTGATGCCTTCTCCCATGGCGACCTGCAGAGCATTTTTATACTCTGCAGGTGCAAGATGTGATGCGAGCCCCTTTACCTCGGCCGCCCGTCCCCAGGGTCTGTATTGCGACATGACGTTGACATAACTTGCGGTAGATATTTTTCTGGCGATAAATCGCATGATTTCAAAGGTTCCCGCCAGCCCCCCGGGTAATACCAGGTGACGGATTAACAATCCGCGCCGGGCAATACCGGCATCATCAATTTGCAAATCTCCCACCTGTCGATGCATTTCAACCAGGGCTCTGCGAGCCACCTCCGGATAATCACCGGCCTGGCAGCTGTTTTCGGCAACCTGTGAATCCCAGAATTTAAAATCGGGCATATAAATATCAAATACGCCTTCCAGCAGCTTCAAAGTTGTCACGCGATCATAACCACCGGTGTTAAAAACCAGTGGGACATTAAGCCCGTGCTGCACAGCGATTTCGACGGCAGCCAGGATTTGGGGCACAACATGCGAGGGGGTTACGAAGTTAATATTGTGACAGCCCTGATCTTGCAAGGCAAGCATTAGGCCTGCCAGGTCATCATCCGATACTTCCTGTCCCGCGCCCCGGTGACTGATGTCAAAGTTCTGACAAAACAGGCACAGTAGATTGCAGTGGGTAAAAAAGATAGTGCCGGAGCCGTGGGTGCCGACCAGCGGTTCTTCTTCTCCATAATGCGGGCTGTAGCTGGATACCCAGGAGAATTTGGCGGTATTGCAAAATCCCGTTTCGCCGGCCAGCCGATCAACGCCGCATTCCCTGGGGCAAAGCTTACAGGACTGCAAGAGATTGCGGGCTCTGGCTGCTTTTTGCTTCAGCAACCCCTTTTCATAAGTCCTGATATAAGCCGGTTCATATGTAGTCATTTCTAACTATAGTCTGGAAAAGGAAGAACACTGACACTTCTTAAATATTATAAAGCATCTATAGAGTTATACATTAGGAATGGTCCGCTTCGACCATAATTTTTTCAGCCAGGCCTCGTCCCAGCACAAAACGTTTCAGGTCTGCTGCAATGGCCAGTTGTCCGTATCCGTTGTTGGTAATCACTTCAACCCGATCCCCTTTTCGTAAACCCATTGTCAGCAACCGCATTTTAGAGCTGGCGCCACCTCTGGTTTCCCTGATCACAAGGCGTTCTCCGGGTTTGGCCAGCGTTAACGGCATCAGCTGTATTCTGTCCTGAAGGCAGTTATTACAGATCCCGTAAATTTCCAGTTTGTGCTGCAGCATGTGAAATCCCTGGGCAGCAGCGATTTTGATCTGCAATTGCTCGATCTGTTTCTCTTCGAATTCCAGGATTTTTCTGCATTTCGTACAGATCATATGGTCATGGTGTTGACCCAGATGCCGGTGTTCGTATAATATGATACCATTGTCAAAACGGCTTTGATGGGCAAATCCGAAACGGCACATCAATTGAAGTGTTTCTTGAACGAATTGCGGCTCCAGTTTCCAACCATTGCTCTCCAGCAGCCCAACGACCTCCTCGACGGTCACGTGCTTTTCTGTCTGCAGGAAAGCCTCCAGGACTTTGAAGCGATCTTCGAAATTGTCGATATGTTCTTGTTTGAACAGCTTTTTGAACTGCTGTTTTTCTTGGAGATGTACCTGTTTCATTTTTCTATCAAAATTCCAGGCCTATACCCAACCTGGACCCGTTTGAGGCGGAGAATAAATTGCCACAAAAGCACGAAGACACAAAGAAAATCTTTGGGTTCGGTTTATCTTCGCGTCTTGGGGTCTTGGTGGCGTAACTATTTGACATAAAATCCAAAAAATAGCCGCTCAACAACTATCGGCTGTGTCCGGGGATGTCGTAGGTCGTGCAGGTTCCGCTCGGACAATTTCGGGTTTGCGCTTGAGCAGATTGACCTTTGGGAGATGCGTTGCCCACGGAGTGACACGAGGCACTCATAACCCGTTCAAACTCTTCGGACTTGCATCTGGGACATCTTAGCTCTATCTGCTCTTCCTGGTTCCTTATCAGGAACTCAAAACAGTCATTGCATTTCAAACACCTGAATTCATATATCGGCATATTATTATTTCCTTTACCACACTTCGTTTAGTTTATAGTGGTTGTCAAAAAAACGTTCCGTTATTCAAGCGTTTTTTCCTACAACCACTTATACCAGCCGGAATGTTTTTATGAAAAGCGGTATAACTTTTTAATATTATTTATTTGGCGTTGATTGTCAAGAAATTGATAAATCTGTTTGTAACCAATCTAAAAAGGATGACAGGGCTGAAGATCGGACTTAACTTCAGCTATAAGAATGATGCCGCCGGTGACCTTATGGCCAATTCAAAAACGTCTGGATATTCCATTACCTGGATTCAAAAAATTGCGGATATCGACCGCGATGCATGGGATGCCCTGGCAAAACCACTGCCAACGCCTTTTCTCGAATGGGACTGGCTGCGGCTAATGGAACGATCAGGCAGCACCACGGCTGAAACAGGCTGGCTGCCATACCATCTGACGGTTCGCCACGGATCGGATCTGGTTGCCGCTGCGCCAATGTACATCAAGGGGCACAGTGCCGGTGAGTTTGTTTTCGATCATGTGTGGGCGGATGTCGCCGCTCGCCTGGGAATTGAATATTACCCTAAAATAGTCGGAATGAGTCCCTTCACTCCGATGTCCGGTTATCGCTTTTTAATTGCCCCTGGAGAGGATGTGCCGAGTTTGACATCGGCAATGATGGCTGAAATTGATCGATTGTGCCGACGCCACCATCTGTCCGGAAGCAGTTTCCTGTTTGTCGACCCCCAATGGCATCGTGAGATGCTTGATCTAGGATATTTCGGATGGCAACATCAAAGTTATGCCTGGCTCAATCAGGGACATAAAAGTTTTGATGACTATCTGGCGGTATTTAATACCAATCAGCGGCGCAACATTAAACGGGAGCGTAAGGCGATCGAGAAGCAGGGAATTTCTTTAAAAATCTTAACCGGAAACAGTATTCCCCACCCCCTTTTTTCGCTGATGTACCGGTTTTACGAGCATACCAACGACAAATTCGGCCCTTGGGGATGCCGGTATCTGACCGAATCATTTTTCGAGGGATTGTATGATCGCTACCGTCATCGACTGCTGTTTATTGCGGCCTATGACAGAGGCGATTCATCGCTACCGGTAGGAATGTCGATGCTGGTGACAAAGGGCAAGCAACTCTACGGTCGGTACTGGGGATGCAACCGGCCGTTTAATTCGCTGCATTTTAATGCCTGTTACTACGCTCCCATCGAGTGGGCCATCAACAATGGAATTCAGCGCTTTGACCCGGGTGCCGGCGGAGCGCATAAGATCCGGCGCGGTTTTAGCGCCGTCCCCAGTTTCAGTCTGCACCGTTTCAGCGACCCTCGCATGTTGCAGATTATGCAAAACCACATCGATGAAATCAACCGTTTGGAGCAGGAACAAATAGACGCGCTTAACCAAGAACTGCCCTTTGCGCAGCAGCGGTTGAAAAATTAGTTCTGGTCACTGGCTACTTCTTCAGCCTTTCAGCGATAAAGTCATGAAACTGCTGTGACACATCTTTTTCCCAGTATCCCACTATGCCGGTTCTTACGGACACTTGCGTCCATTCGATACTTTCTATGGCGACAGTAATGGTCTGGGGGGAACCGTCTTTTCTTTGGGTTTTGATAGTTGTTTTTTCACCATCCGTGGTTTTTTCGACAATCGGTTGATTCAGATCATCCAGGATACTGATGCAAACATCTAAGGCTTCATTAAATTTGACCGGATAAGATCTTTTCAAATCCCCTTCTATATAGGTGTACGTTCCGGCTCCAACGCCGGCCCCCACAATCACGGCCGCACACCCCGCGAGCAACCAGATACCAAGCAACAAGACAGCACCTGTAATTTTTTTTCGTCCCTTCATATTTTCTCCAATTTAGTAAGCTTTCTGATCTTGATCATCGTTATCATAACTTCTAATGAATTCCCCTTAAATCCGGTGGCTCGGGCGCCACCACAACAATCTGCCTGTCCTTTTCGATTTTGATCGTCGCCTTATTGGCCGGATTTTATAGTAGTACTCTATAAATAGCATGGTTCCAATTCCTGTCAAGTGAATTGGTCCGGCAAAGACACCCGGGAATTATACCGGATAGAAACTCCGGATCCTTTATTGACACTTGATAGGGCAGTGCTTACCATTTCACAAATTTCAATCACCGGCGTTTGACCCTTTAATGCCGCTTTCCATAATGATGTTCCGAAATAAGGAATTGCAGATTAAGCGGTTATAAAAAAACCTTGGAATAGGGCAACTTTTTTTTGACAGCCGCTAGATCGACAGATGAGGAAAATCCTAACTATGGAAAAATCCCTGCTTCCCAAAATGACAAAATTCGGCAAATGGGCGATCTTAATTCTTCTGGCCTTTATATTGATCTGGCCCCTTTCGGCCGGATTATATTGGACGGTGTACAAAGGCTATACTATTTTGGATCCGACCCGATTTCCCGAGCTGGACCAAAATTTAGCGGATTTGCTGCAAAAAACGACACCAAGCTCTTCACCGGCCCAAAAAGGTGCCGTCCTTTCTGCATCTATCAGAAACCGGCTGGAGCAGGAGATGAATTCCACCTTTGGCTGGAGTGTCAACGATCTGCTTATTTCTCCCACCCGCTGGCTGGACAACCGGGCCAATCGACAGCGGGGGACCATTTTTGCAACCCGGATGCTGACCAATTTTTTCTCCACCAATCTGGCCAAATACGGCAAGGTGGATGCAGAGAATAAAAATTTGCAGGAAGCCCGGGAAACATATTTCGCATTCTCGGCCGACAGTTGGTGGTTTCCCTCCAGCGAGAAGCAGTATGAAAAGGGCATTGCGCTGCTGAAAAAATATGAGGCCGCGCTTGTCAAAGGAGATGCGAATGCGATTTTCAATTTACGCACCGATGATATGTACAACATGCTTACGTTTATTATCAGCAACCAGTTCCTGGATCAGCCCCTTGGTCTGCTGGTGCAGTCCAATGATGAAGTCCCCTACACCGAACTGGACAACCGGATTTACTATACCCAGGGGGTTATCCTCGTCGTGCGTGATGTACTGCGCACATTTGTTCACCTTTATCCGGAGATCAAAGAAAAAGGGGGCAGGGAAAATATCGAGATCGCTTTCAGAGAGATGAATCAGATTTGCACCTTTGACCCGTTGATCGTGTTACGGGGGAACCATGACTCGGTCATGGCCGATCATCGTGGTAAGATGGCTAGGTATTTGATTTCAGTAAGAGAAAGGATTAATGATCTGGCTCAGTCCATTAAAAGCTAGAAATACTTCACCCCGACACCATAGAAAAAGAATGACTGCCCGTCAGCCAGTTCTTTTTTCCAAATGACTTTGGCACGGTAAACGTCATGGCCGGCAGTGAGGGGGGAATTTTCAACCCCTATAAAGATCTCCGACCCAACCTTGGGCGCAAAATCCGATTCAAAGTACATACCCCCGCGGCTGTAGTTAAGCATTCTGCCTTCATAATACCTTCCGGAAGAGTAGTGTTCGAACATGATTTGGGTTTCGTGGCGGAAACGCGAAGTGTCTCTTTGTTCGGGATTGGACTCCATTTGACACCTTCCCTAGGGTTGCGTTCGAAAATATTACCCGGTCCTATCCGGTCACCATGGTCGACAGCATAAAGTGTGCCTATTTATCGATAAGAAAAAAATAAGTTATAGATTCAATTACTTATAGGGTTTTACAACTCACATCTGATCAAAATAAATTCCCGGCCTAGGAAATGTATGCCACAATTATTGTGAAATGTTTTTCCCAACGATCAGGTAAGGACAAGGCCGGCGGGGCACCCGGAGGAAGGCGAAAGCAATGATGGGGGCGATTCGCAAGGAATCACCCCCAGAGCATTGGGATAACAGTATGACAACCCGCACACTGTTATCAGGAGTATCGTCCATTATTAAAAATACTTTAGAGGTAATTTCTAAAAGGTTCCCTGTTCGGTGCGGGCGATGATTTCTTCCTGATGGTATTGATCCAGATCAACAAAATAATCACTGTAGCCGGCGACCCTGACGAGCAGGTCGCGGTATTCATCGGGTGCGTTCTGGGCTTTTCGCAGGGTTTGTGAATCAACGACATTAAATTGAATATGGTGGCCATTGAGTCTGAAATAGGCCCGGATAAGATGGGCGATTTTTTCAATCCCCGCTTCCCCGGCGAGGACATCGGGCAAAAACCGCTGGTTGAGGAGGGTGCCGCCGGATTTTATCTGATCCATTTTACCCAGAGATTTGATAACAGCCGTCGGACCGTTGCGGTCGGCGCCTTGGGAAGGCGACGTTCCGTCTGATATCGGCAGGGTGGCCAGGCGGCCGTTGGCCGAAGCGCCCAGCTTTTTACCAAAGTAGATATGACAGGTGGTCGAGAGCATGTTCAGATGGTAGGAGGTGTTTTTTGTATTCGGCTTTCCGTCAATGGCCTCAAACAGTGAACCGTAAACCCGCTGCATGATCGTATCGGCGTAATCATCATCGTTTCCATAAAAAGGGGTTTTGTTTACCAGGCGCATCCGCAGGGGTTCCTGTCCATTAAAATTGGTTTTTAGCGCCGTCAGCAATTGCGCCATGCTAAGGTCTTTTCCTTCAAACACGTGTTTTTTAATAGCCGACAGGCTGTCGGTAACGGTGCCGACGCCACAGCACTGAATATAGTTGGTGTTGTATCGCGGGCCGGCGTTGTAGTAGTCCTTGCCGTTGGCAATGCAGTCCCGGATGACAACCGACAGAAAGGGCGCCGGGGTGTAGTTGGCATACATGCGTTCGATGCAGTTGTTAACCCGGATTTTAAGATCGGTGATGTACTGGAGCTGGCGGTTAAAAGCCGCGTAAAGCGCATCGAAATCTTTAAACTGCGCCGGCTCACCGGTCTGCGGTCCGATTTGCTGCTGGGTGATGGGGTCCATACCGTTGTTGAGAGCCAGTTCCAAAATTTTAGGCACATTGAGATAGCCGGTCAATACATAGGCTTCTTTGCCGAAACAGCCGGTTTCGATACAGCCGCTGCACCCGCCCTGGCGGGCATCTTCCAGGGTTTTCCCGGTGCGCATCTGCTCCATGATGACTTCATCGGTGTTAAACACCGATGGATATCCGTATCCCTGCCGAATGACCCGGCAGGCTTCCTTCAAAAAGCGGTCCGGCGTTTGGTGGCTGATCTGGACGTTGGCCTGGGGCTGGAGAAGATGGATTTCATCCATGACTTCCAGCATAAGGTAGGAGACGTCATTGACGCCGTCAGACCCGTCCGGCAGCAACCCACCGATATTAATGTTGGTAAAGTCATTATAGGTCCCGCTTTCCAGGGCCGTGACGCCGACCTTGGGAGGCGCCGGCTGGTTGTTGACCTTGATCCAGAAACACTCCAAAAGTTCCTTGGCTTTTTCCCGATTCAGTCTTCCGGCTGCGAGATCCTTTTGATAGAAAGGATCCAGGTGCTGATCCAGATGACCGGGGCTCATGGCATCCCACCCGTTTAATTCGGTGATGGTGCCCAGGTGCACAAACCAGTACGCCTGCAGCGCCTCGGCAAAATTACGCGGCGCCCGGGCCGGCACCCGGCGGCAGGTTGCAGCTATCTGCTCAAGTTCTGATTTGCGGTCGGAATCCGATTCTTCCCGGGCCATTTTTTCAGCCAGTTCGGCATGGCGCTCGGCGAAAAGAATGGCGGCATCGCAGCAAATGTCCATGGCTTTGAGCTCTTCGGCTTTGTCGGCCGCCTGGGGATCAGTCAGATAATCGAGGTGTGCTCGGTGCTCGGCAATATCCGCTTTAAAATCCAGCATGCCTTTCTGATAAATAATCCCGCCCAGGGCGGTATGGCCGGGGGCGCGTTGTTCCATGAATTCGGTGAACAGACCGGCCGTGTAAGCTGCCTGCCACTCCGGCGGGACCTGGTTGAATACCCTTTCGCGCATAGTGCGGCCCTGCCAGTAAGGAATGATCTCTTTCTGGTAACGCGCAATATCTGCATCAGATACCGTATAGCGGGTCATCTCTCTGGAATTCAGGATATGCAGATCTTGCGCCGTGTGGCACGTCAGTTCCGGGAATGTTGAAACCGCTTTGGGATAGGGTCCGCGTTCACCGACGATCAGCTCATCGTCGCCGATATAAATCGTCTTGTTTTCGCAGAGGTATTTAAAATTGAGCGCCCGCAGGACAGGGATCGAATATTTGCCGTGATTTTTTTTATAAAACCGGGTGACCAAAACGGCGCGTTCGATGGATATGCTGGGAGCCGTCTCAAAACTTTCCTGGCGAAGCCTCTCAATTCTGGGAGTCACTGTCTATCCTCCTATTTTAACCTCTAAATCATAGCTTGCCAGTTGACGGGCGACAGATTCAATGACATCCGCCGACGGTCGTTGTACATCAGCGGCTTTATTTTTGAGGCCGAGGTTTCTGTATTTGGCCTCTGCTGCACGATGATAGGGCAGAAGGTTGATGCCGATAACGCCTGTGAGCGAAGCTGCCAGAACGCCGGTGCGATCGACATTTTCCTCATCAGCGTTGATGCCGGGAATTACCGGCAGGCGGATGATGATTCTGCTCCCCCGGCGGCTTAACTGCTTCAGGTTGTTCAAGATTTTATCATTGGAGACCCCCGTGTACCTGAGGTGCTTTTCAGAATCCATATGCTTTACATCATACAGGAACAAATCCGTACAGGCGGCCGCATCCAAAAGCAGGTCTGTGTCGACATGCCCGGATGTATCGACCGTGCGATGAAAGCCGCGTTCACCGCAGGCATCCAGAAGTTGCATCAAGAATCCCGGCTGCATCAGGGGTTCGCCACCGGAAAAAGTCACGCCGCCCCGGGATTGGTCATAAAACAGGGCGTCTTTGGAGATCTCGGTGAGGACCTCATCCACCGTCATGGATTTGCCGATAAACTCCACGGCCTCGGTCGGGCAAATATCGGCGCAGCTGCGGCAGTACCGGCAGTCGGCAGCCGTCCACCGCAGCCGTCCTTCGAAATCCTGGATGGCACCATAGGCGCAGGCCGCCAGACATTCCCGGCAGCCGACGCAGCGCTCCGGGCGATAGAGGCGGTGAGTGTCCCTGCTCAGGCCTTCGGGATTATGGCACCACCAGCACGACAGGGGGCAGCCCTTAAAAAAAACGGTGGTCCGAATGCCCGGACCATCATGGATGGCAAACTTTTTTATGTCAAAAATCTCACCGGTAATAGCGTTTTTCATGAATATGTTCCGTTTGCCAGATTTGCCACCAGGAGAAAATATAATGTGTATTCGTTCGAAATTATAATAAACATGACAACCGCTATATCGTTTTTGATTTGAAAAATCTAGATTTTTACGGAACGATGTGCTCCATTGGAACACGTTTCCGCCTGTTTATAGTGCATCTGGTAGGGATAAGTGTCAAATTCTTTTTAAGAGTTTCACCAAAACAGCTTTGATTAATATGATATTTCATGTTAGAGGCTAATGGGAAAATGCCAACTTTGCCAATGGGGAAATCACCATTTGAGCATTTCACCCGCCTGGTAACGGCGAATAAAATTTAGTACCGGGTGTCAACGTGTCTGCTGGCCATGCAGACAAGAGGAGGCCTCCACCTTATGAACAGGATTATCCTTGCGGTTGAAAACATTGCCATCAAGGCGGAACTGCTTGACACGCCCACAGGCCGGAAAATAGCCAAGGCGCTGCCCCTTGAGGGGTCTGTAAATGTCTGGGGCGATGAGATTTATTTCAATATTCCCCTGACCATCGAACAGGAGCCCGGTGCCCGCCAGGACGTTAATGTCGGAGATCTGGCCTATTGGCCGGCCGGCCCCGCTTTTTGCATCTTTTTCGGACCCACCCCCGTCAGCACCGGGGACCAACCACGGGCCTACAGCCCTGTTAATGTTTTTGGTCGTGCCCTGGGCAGTCTCCAGCCGCTAAAAAACGTTTCAAGCGGAGCCAGAATTAAAATCACACCGGCCGAGGGTTGATTAGCGGCCTTGCCCCGATTTCGACGAACTATCTTAAATGATAGCGATTTTTATTCCCAATAGCATCGATGGCGCCATTTTGTCCTTGCATAAATGATGATATTGCTGCATAAATTTCTCTTCATCTCCTATTTCTTTGCCTGAATTCCTTGGTTTATGGATGAGGTCTTGACGGAGGGGTCATGCAGGTTTTTGCCAACGATGGTGTATTATCTCCCTGGGAACCCGGTATTTTCAGCCTGGTGATTTTCGGCCTGTTGATTCTGGCGTTGATTGGGCTGCTGTTATTTATCGCGGCCTGGATCGGAGAGAAAAAACCCGGTGTTGAAAAAGCGCGCGCCTATGAAAGCGGCATCATTCCCACCGGCGATGCGCGCCTGCACTATCCGGTTCCTTTTTACCTGGTGGCAATCTTTTTTCTGCTGTTTGATGTCGAGGGTGCCTTCATCTTTTCATGGGCCATTGCCTGGGAGAAATTAGGCTGGGCGGGCTGGTTGCAAATATCCTTTTTTATTGCAGTATTAATTCTTGGCCTTGTTTATATCTGGGTTAAGGGAGGGCTTGAGTGGGGGCCGACAGGCAAAAAAATTTAAACGAGCAACTCCTCAACAACGCGGATATCCTGATTAACTGGTCCCGTAAGTACAGCCTGTGGCCCATGTTTTTCGGGCTCTCCTGTTGTTTTGTCGAGGAAGCGGCCGCCTTCACCGCACGCTATGATATGGCCCGGTTCGGTGCCGAAGTTTTGCGGGCATCGCCGCGCCAGGCGGATCTGCTGATCGTGGCCGGCACGGTTTTTAAAAAAATTGCGCCGGTGGTTTTAAGACTTTATGAGCAGATGGCCGAACCCAAATGGGTCATCTCCATGGGCTCCTGCTCCAACTGCGGTGGCATGTACGACGTCTACAGCGTGGTTCAGGGGGTCGATCAAATTCTGCCGGTGGATGTTTACATCCCGGGATGTCCCCCGCGTCCCGAGGCCGTGCTAAGCGGCCTGGTCGAGCTTCAGAAAAAAATAGAAACTGAAAAGCCCACCCGATCCATACTTGGCCTCAAGGGCGGTTCCCAGGGCAGCCAGGATCCGGTTCTCGTTGACGGCCAAACCAAGTCCCGTGATCCGCGCGGTCCCGGAATGGAAGGCACTGCCATCCGCGGCACTTCAGCCGTACCACCGAAATTCACAGACAGCCGTTCAAACCTGATGTGGGTGCCTGGCCCCCGGCAAATAGTAATCAGCGACGGCGACCAGGCCCTCGCCCGCAGCCTTCAGCAGCGCTTCGCCGATGACGTTCAGCTGTCCCCGGCCACTTCTGACATGCCGACTCTGGGGGTTGCGGAACATCGCATTAAGGAGGTATTGCAGTTTCTCAAGTCCGAAGCCACACCGCGCTATCAACGCCTGGATGATCTCACGGCCATTGATGAATCCGCCCGGCAGGATCGGGTTGACGACACTGATTTTACGCTGGTTTACCATTTGCTGTCCTTTGAACCGGCCGGCCGGCTGCGCCTGAAGGTTGCCCTGCACGGCGGCCAACCGATTATCCAGAGTGTCACCGATATCTGGCCCTCGGCCAACTGGTACGAACGGGAAGTATTTGACCTTTTCGGGGTACAGTTTGACGGTCATCCGAACCTGCAGCGCCTGATCATGCCCCATGACTGGCAAGGACATCCCTTAAGAAAGACCTATCCGGGCCGGGCCACCGAAATGCCGCCTTACACCCTGGCCGATGCCCAAAGGATCCAGCCGCTGGATGCCGGCGTCTACGTAAAAAAAGATGAAGATGATTACCAGCTGGTTTTGAACATTGGTCCCCACCATGTCAGCGTTCACGGCCTGATGCGCTATATCGTCACCCTCGATGGTGAAGAGATTACCTCGATGGACATGGACATCGGTTATCACCATCGGGCGGCGGAAAAAATCGCTGAGCGCCAGACTTGGAATCAGTTTATCCCCTACACGGATCGGATCGACTACCTGGCCGGTGCCGCCAACAACCTTCCCTATGTCATGGCAGTGGAATCGTTGGCCGACATCACGGTGCCCGAACGGGCGCAGGTTGTCCGCGTAATGCTCAGCGAGTTGTTCCGGCTGAGTAACCATCTGGTATGGTTTGCCACCTATGCCCATGATGTCGGGGCCATGTCGCCCAACTTCTACACCTTTCGCGAACGGGAAATGCTTCTCGATATCGTCGAGCTGATCACCGGCGGCCGGCTGCATCCTTCCTGGTTCCGGCTGGGCGGCCTGGCCGCCGACCTGCCGGAGGGCTGGAAGGAAGCCGTGGATCAGTTCGTTAAAATTTTTCCCCGGCGCCTGGATGAATATGAGGCCCTGATCCGCAATAATCCCATTTTCAAAGCCCGGACCCGGGGCGTTGGCCGCCTTAGTCTGGAAGAGGCCATGGATTGGGGCGTTACGGGACCGAATTTACGGGCCTGCGGTTTGCAGTGGGATTTGCGCAAGGCTTTTCCCTATTCCGGGTATGAAAACTTCGACTTTGAGGTGCCCACCCATCCCGATGGCGATTGCTATTCACGTTATCTGGTGCGGGTCGAGGAAATGCGTCAGAGCCTGAAAATAATCGAGCAGGCATCTGCCAACATGCCTGCCGGCCGCTATGTGACCGATGATTATCGTTATGTCATCCCCAGACGGCAGGATATGCTCAAGGATATCGAAAGCCTGATCCATCATTTTGTCAATGTGACCCGGGGACCTAAAATCCCCCGCGGAGAGGCTTATGCCGCCTGTGAGATTCCCCGGGGAGAACAGGGTTATTACGTGGTCAGCGACGGGCTGGGATATTCCTATCGAACGCACATTCGCGGGCCCGGGTTTGCCAACATCCAGGTGATGCCCCTGGTGGCGGTCGGCGGATCCATTGCCGATTTGATTACGACGATTGGTTCGTGGGATTATATCATGCCGGATATAGATAGATAAGTATGCCAGGTTCCTTTAGCGTTTGTTTCGAATTTCGGATTTCGATATTCGTATTTCATTATTCCGATATCATGGGTTTGACTATTTATGCTTCCGGAAGAACTTAAAAACTCACTTAAAGCCAAGGTTGCCACCGTTGACCATCCCCGGGAAATGGTGGTGGATGTGATGTTTGCCATCCAGGAGCATTACGGCCACCTGACCGACGAGGGCGTCGAAGAAACCGCCCGGCTCGTGGGCATGTCACCGCTGGAAGTGGAGCAGCTGGCGACTTTTTATACCTTCATTTACCGTGAGCCGGTGGGAAAATACGTAATCCATGTGTGTGACAGCGTGGTTTGCTGGATGAATGGCTTTGAGTCCATCAAGGCGTATCTGTCTGAAAAGTTGGGAATCCAGGATGGTGAAACCAGTTCCGACGGCCTGTTCACCCTCCTGCCGGTTTGCTGTGTGGGATATTGTGACAGGTCCCCGGCCATTTTAATCAACAAAAAAGTGTACGGCAATCTTACGACACAGAAGATAGACGAGATAGTCGAGAAACTGAAAGCTGAAGCTTTACAGAATGCGGAAGTCGGAAGTCGGAATGCGGAATAATTTGATGGCCAATTAACTGCAGGTCTATCGTCCTGCAGGCGATATATGAGTCGGGTAAAATTAGACAGAATCCTTTATAAATTTTAGGCATTTTAGTTCATTTTAGGCAATTTAGGCATTTTCTTATGTACCCCAAAGTTCTCCTTCAAAACCGCCAGCCGGACCGCGCTGCCAGCCTGGATGAATACCGCCGCAGCGGCGGCTACCAGGCCCTGGCCAATGTCCTTAAAGATTTCGCATACATGGATGTGCGCAAGGAGATTGCGGATGCCAATTTGCTCGGTCGGGGCGGGGCCGCCTTTCCGGCCGGCGTGAAGCTCTCATCGGTGGCTGAAGATGCGCCTTTCCCGCGCTACATTGTGTGCAATGCCGATGAAATGGAACCGGGCACGTTCAAGGATCAGGTGCTGATCCATGCCGATCCCCACATGATTATCGAAGGTATCATTATTGCCGGCTTTGCAACCCGGGCCGCGAACGGCATTATTTTTATCCGGCCGGAATACGAGCGGGCGGCCGGAATCCTGGAAAGAGAGATTGCCGTTGCCCGCAATGAGGGGTATCTGGGCCAAAAAATTCTGGGCAGCGATTATTCGTTGGATATTATGGTTCACCGCAGCGGGGGCCGGTACATCTGCGGTGAGGTTACCGCGCAGATAAACGCCTTGATGGGCAAGCGTCCCAATCCCCAGCAGCCGCCGCCCTATCCCACGGCCAAAGGACTGTGGGGACTTCCCACAGTGCTTTCCAATGTTGAAACTCTGGCCTGCCTGCCGCACATTATTCGAAACGGCGGACAGTGGTTCAAAGATCTTGCACTTACGGAAGCAGGCGCCGGCACAAAACTCTTCGCCGTCAGCGGTAAAGTGAACCGGCCCGGTTGCTACGAACTGCCGATGGGGATCCGGTTGAGTGAAATAATTGAAGAACATGCCGGCGGTATGCTGGAAGGCTCGGAGTTTAAAACCTGTCTGCCCGGCGGAGCTTCCACCTGTTTTCTACCCCGGGAACATTATGATGTCGAAATGGATTTTCAACCATTGCGCGATATCGGCAACCGGCTTGGTACCGGTGCCATTATGGTCTTTGACCAAAAAACCTGTCTGGTGGGGGCCACCTTAAATTTAATCGAATTTTTTACCAGGGAGTCCTGCGGATGGTGCACACCCTGCCGCGAAGGCTTGCCCTACATCCGGGACCTTTTATGGCGGATCGAAAACGGGGAGGGCCGGGAAGAATATATCCCCATGCTCGAACGCATGTGCAAACATCTGTGGAAAGCCTATTGCGCCTTCGCGCCCGGCGCAGTGGGACCGGTTGAAAGCCTGATAAAATTTTTTGGAGATGAGATCCGGGAACATATCAGTCAAAAGAAATGTCCTTTCAAGTAATCTGTAAAGGTTAGAAACGGAATTAATTCGCGGACCGACCATGCCCAAATTAGTCATTGATGACCGTGAAATAGAAGTTGCCGCCGGGACCAAGGTAATCGAGGCCGCGGAACAACTGGGCATCAGGATTCCCCGGTTTTGTTATCATCCGGCCCTGGGATCCGTGGGGGCCTGCCGTGTTTGTGCCGTTAAGTTCGTGGAGGGGCCACTAAAAGGGGTTCAGATGAGCTGCATGATTGAGGCCCAGGACGGTATGGTCGTATCGACCACCGACGCAGAGGCCGTGGACTTTCGCAAACACGTGATCGAATGGCTGATGATCAACCATCCCCATGATTGCCCGGTTTGTGATGAGGGCGGCCACTGCTTGCTGCAGGATATGACAATTGCCGGAGGACATGGTATCCGGCGCTTTGAGGGGCATAAGCGAACCTATGCCGATCAATATCTGGGCCCTCTGGTGCAGCATGAGATGAATCGCTGTATCCACTGCTATCGCTGCTCGCGTTTCTATCAGGAATACGCCGGTTATCTGGATCTGGGTGTCATGCGCAGTGCGAACCGCACTTTTTTCGGCCGTTTTCAAGAAGGCATTCTGCAAAGCCCATTCGCTGGAAACCTCTCTGACATATGCCCCACAGGCGTTTATACGGACAAGCCTTCGCGCTATTTCGGCCGGCGCTGGGACTACCAACGAAGCCCCACCATCTGCATCAGCTGCAGCCTGGGATGCCATACCGTTGTCAGTTTTCGCTATCGCGAAGCCCGGCGGCAGGAAGCTCGCCTCAGCCAGGCGCTCAACGGATATTTTATCTGTGACCGAGGGCGATACAGCCTCTTTTACAACGGCCTTGAATCCAGACCGCGATCGGCTTTAATAAGCGGCAGAGAGGCTACCGTCGAGCAGGCTTTACAGGAAGCTCATCATAAACTGGATCAAATTCGTCAGGCGGCCGTGGTCGGCTCAACCAGGAGCAGCCTCGAGACCCAGTCCATGCTCACCCATTTCTGCCGGGTGAATAGCCTTGATGATCCTGTGTTTTTTATGGATCAAGCCCTGTCAATGAAGGTGAAATCGGCGGTTGCCCGGTTGGAGCCCGAGCTGGCAGTGTCCCTGCGAGAGGTTGAAAGGGCTGATTGCATCCTTGTTATAGGGGCCGATCCGGTCAATGAAGCACCCATGCTGGCTCTGGCCCTGCGACAGGCGAAAAGAAACGGTGCCACCATTGTGGTGCTGGATCCCAGACCGGTTTCGCTGCCGCTGGATTTTATCCATCTTCCGGTGGCGGCGGCGGAACTCGGCTTTTTCTCCGGGCTGTTAATTAAAGCCGCCCTGGATCAAACGGCCGCCGCGGCGGCCGGCGACAGTGCAGCTCAATTTTATGCGGCCGCACCGGATGAAAACCTGGTTGACGAAACGCACCGGGAGCAAATTGCAGCAGTTGTGCAGGCGTTGGTAGACAGCCGCCGGCCGGTGATTGTTTGCGGCACCGACATCGTGCCCCCTCAGATCCCAGGACTGGCTGCTGATCTTGCCCTGCTGTTGAAAGCCGTCGAGAAAAGAAGCGGACTTTTTTACGTCCTGCCGGGGGCCAATGCATTCGGGTCCGGTCTTGTGGCCAACCCCCAACGGTCATTTTTTCAAATTATTGAAGGAATTGAAAGCGGTGACATCAAAGCCCTGATTCTGGCCGAGTGTGATCCTTTCAGTCAATTTGCCGACCGCAAACGCCTGGAACAAGCTATCGATCAGCTTGAACTGCTGGTTGTTCTGGACTATCTCAATGCCGAGACCGTGGCCAGCGCCCATCTGTTTTTGCCGACCGCAACCATCTATGAGACCGGAGGGCTTTTTATCAACCAGGAAGGGCGTCTGCAGGTGGTCGCAAAAGCTTATATGGGGGGGCTGCCCATCGTTCAAAGCGGCGGCGGCGACCATCCGCCGCGAATTTACGGCACGGGCATTCCCGCGGCAGATATCCGGCCGGCCTGGCAGCTGCTGGCAGATCTGGCGGGTAAAAATGCCGGGCCTGTTTTTGACCGGCACTGGTTGGCGGACCTCATTCCTGAAATTGCCGATCTGCCGGCATGGGACGACATACCGGATGACGGCGTGCGGATTCAGTCGGCGATCAATACGGATTTGCGCTTTAAAGGGCAAAACGCCTTCGCCATAGATAAAGCCGGGGCCCGGGACAAGAGCCTGGAACTGATGCTGGTGGATTGGACCTTCGGCACCGAAGAACTGTCTTCTTACGCACCCTGCCTGCAGGAATTGGAATCGGAGCCCTGTGCCACGCTGCACACCGCTGACGCCGCTGACCTAAATCTAAATGACGGTGACCGGATTAGAATCGAAACCGACAGCGGCAGTCTGGAACTAATGTTGCGGGTTGCAGACAACATGGCAGCCGGCATCCTGGTAGTGCCCCGGCATCGCAGGCTGAACTGGCAGAATCTGGGTAGCGGCAGGGTCGTGATTGGCAGAGACCGAATTATAAAAGCAGTTGTTTGAGATTTGGGTTTTTGGTCATTGGATATTATTTGTAATTTGTAATTTGAGATTTGTTATTTCCGGTATATCCGGGTTAGGTTATATTGCGCTGACCTTTTCGCAACCGACAACGGACGACTAACCACCGACAAACTGATATGGACTGGATTATCGGCTTCATATTTCTACTGATCAAACTGATAGTCATTCTGGTAGGCCTGCTGCTGGTGGCAGCCTATCTGGTGCTGGTGGAAAGAAAGTTCATTGCAAGGCTGCAAATTCGCTACGGACCCAACCGGGCCGGAAAATTCGGGTTGCTGCAGCCCATTGCCGATACCGTCAAGATGATGGTTAAAGAGGATACGGTGCCGGAGGCGGCCGACCGCACCATTTTTAAACTGGCCCCTGCGGTAGTGGCCTTCACAGCCCTGATGATGTTTGCGGTGGTGCCGCTGGGCAGTGACATTACCTTCGGGGGGCGGAAAATACCGCTGGTCATTACCGATCTCAATATAGGGCTGCTTTTTGTCTTTGCCATGTCTGCCCTTGGCGTTTACGGCGTCGCATTAGGCGGCTGGGCCTCGAATTCAAAATACAGCCTGCTGGGCGGTATTCGGGGTGCGGCCCAGATGATCAGCTATGAGCTTTCTCTGGGCCTTTCCCTGGTGCCGATTGTCATGCTGGCCCGCTCTTTCAGCCTGGTGGATATTGTCAATGCCCAGGCCGCCTATCCGTTTATCCTGGTGCAGCCGCTGTCTTTTGTGATTTTTATCATCAGCGCCATGGCCGAAAGCAAGCGGATTCCGTTCGACCTTCCCGAAGCAGAAAACGAACTGGGCGCCGGCTATCACACAGAGTACAGCGGCATGCGTTTCGGCCTGTTCTTTTTAGGTGAGTACGTTCACATGCAGGTTCTGGGCGCGCTGACAGCTGTCTTTTTTCTGGGAGGCTGGCGCGGCCCCTTGCTGCCGCCGCTGCTATGGCTGTTTATTAAAATAATACTCGTAGCGTTGATAATGATCTGGGTTCGTGCGACACTGCCCCGGCTGCGCTATGATCAACTGATGGCCATGGGATGGAAGGTGCTCATCCCGGCGGCGTTGATCAATATTGTTATAACGGGAGCAGTTCTACTCAT
>Ga0210121_1000141_pt1 | contig 22444 bp, 21 predicted proteins | sample Joice_ThreeSqB_D_FD_184873 | JGI IMG/M metagenome (GOLD analysis project Ga0210121, IMG submission 184873) | Wetland microbial communities from San Francisco Bay, California, USA, that impact long-term carbon sequestration - Joice_ThreeSqB_D1... | ecosystem: Environmental > Aquatic > Marine >... | reverse complement strand
CCCGCCGCTCGTCCTCGTCTGCGTGGATCGCAACTCCCAGACGCTGGAAGTGGTCCGGGCTTCGCGCCGCTACGCTCTCAACCTCCTTCGCTCCACGCACAGGTCGACATCGGACCGTTTCGCGGGGTCGGACGGACTGAAATTCGAGGCACTCGAGTGGAAACCGGCTCCTGGCGGCTCGCCCCTGCTCCCGGGCGCCCTGGCCTGGGTGGAGTGCGAAGTGGAGAGCTCGGTCGAGGCCGGAGATCACACGGTGTTCATCGGGCGTGTCACGGCCGGCCAGATCGGAGATGGAGGAGATCCACTGGTTCACTTCAGGGGGCGCTACCATACGGTCTCGGGGCTCGGAGAATGAAGTACGAGCGTTTCAGCGAGCTGGCCGGACGCATGTACGACGAGATTCCAGCGGATTTCCGGGCGGGAATCTCAGGCGTGACCGTGGAGCGCGAGGCGCTGGCGCACGCCGAGCTGCCCGGCATCTGGACTCTGGGCGAGTGCGTGACGGAGCACTGGCCGGACCCGACCGGAGGAATCGGCGACACGCAGTCGGAAATCGTCCTGCACTACGGTTCGTTCGGCGAGCTGGCGGTGGGGGACCCCAGGTTCGACTGGGAGGCAGAGCTCTGGGAGACGATGCTGCACGAGCTCCTGCACCACCGTGAGGCGGCCGCGAACGAGGAAAGACTGGACGTGTACGACTGGGCCGTGGATCAGAATTACCGCCGGTTGTCCGGCCTCGACTTCGATCCGTTCTTTCACAGGTTCCTCCCGGCGGACGATGAAGGCCACGTGCGGCTCGAGGGTGAGACGTTCGTTGACGTCGTGCTCCGCCGGTCGGAGCGCATGGCTGTCTTCCGGTGGCGTGGCGCCGACTGGTGCATCCGCGTGCCGATCGAGGCCTCGATCCTCTGGTCGCGCGTGCGAAACCTGGCGGGCGGCCGCATATGGGTCATAGCCGAGCATCACCGACCGTGGTGGAGTCGATATTCCAGGCGCGGCAAGCTGGAGCTGTGGGAGATGGACCGCCGAGCCCTGCCGCTGCCGCCGGCCTGATGCACCGGGTCAGGACGGGCGCATGAGATTGGGCGGCTTCGGGGCCGGACGGCTTCTCGGATTCCGGATCAGAATCGACTACTCCTGGTTCTTCGTCCTGATCCTGGTGACGTGGACCTTCGCGTCGTGGCAGTTCCCGGAGGATCTGCCGGGCCGGTCGCGATTCGTATACCTGGCGATGGGTCTGTCCGGGGCCCTCCTCCTGTTCGTCTCGGTGCTGCTCCACGAGCTGGCGCATTCCGTCGTCGCCCGCTCCAGGGGAATCCTGGTGGAAGGGATCACTCTGTTCATCTTCGGCGGCGTGGCCGAGATGAAGAAGGAGCCGGAGCGGGCCCTGGACGAATTCGTCCTCACGATCGTGGGGCCGCTCAGCAGTCTGGCGCTTTCCGGGGCGTTCGTGATCCTGGCCCGCCTGTTCGATGCCGCCGGCCAGGCTCCCGCGGCCGTCGTCGCCGGGACTCTGGCGATGCTCAACCTCGTGCTCGCCGTCTTCAACATGGTTCCTGCGTTTCCCCTCGACGGCGGGCGGGTGCTGCGCGCCGTGCTGTGGAAGCTCACGGGCGATCCGTACCGTGCGACCCGGTGGGCCACGTGGGTGGGCCGGGCATTCGGCTGGCTGCTGATCATGTTCGGGGTATATGAGTTCGCGCTCGGAGCCCAGTTCGCCGGTGTGTGGTCCATGTTCCTGGGCTGGTTCCTGGCGGGCGCCGCGACCTCGGCCGCCCGGCAGAACGAGCTCAAGCGAGCTCTCCAGGGTCTGACGGCCGGCGACCTCGTGTCGGGTCCGACGGTCTTCGTTCCGGAGGACTTAAGCGCCGAGGATCTGGTGGAGCGTTTCTTCCTGCGCCATCCCGCCACCGCGTTTCCCGTCATCAGGGGGCGAAGCCTCGTCGGTCTGGTGACGGTGTCGGACGTGTCGGGTCTGTCCCTCGATGCGCGGATGAGCACCCGACTGGCGGAGATCATGCGTCCGATCGAGCAGGTGCCGGCGATCGATTCCGACCGGCCGCTCGTCGAAGTGGTCCTTGCCGTTCAGACGGGGAAGCACGACCGGTTGATGGTCGTGCGTGACGGAGAGATACTCGGGGCCCTGACGGCTGACGACATCCTGGGACGCGTGTCGGGCTCGGCGCGCCCCGCGGATTCCGGAGCATCCTGATGCCGGGCCCGAGGGTCGCGTCCGTCCGAAAGCGGCGGGAGAGGATCGCCGACCTCCAGCCTCTCCTCGGGGCGCTCTATCCCGACCTGACGGTGAGCCTCGACTGGGGCACGCCGCTGCAACTGCTGGTCGCGACCATCCTGTCGGCACAATGCACCGACGAGCGGGTCAACCGGGTCACGCCGGGCCTCTTCGCTCGCTATCCCGATGCGGAGGCCCTTGCGGCTGCCGAGCGCACCGAGCTGGAGGAGCTGATCCGCTCCACCGGCTTCTATCGTAACAAGGCGAAGAACATCCAGGGGATGGCGAAGCGTCTGGTGGCCGAGCACGGTGGCGCCGTGCCCGACACGATGGACGAGCTGCTGCAGCTTCCAGGTGTCGCTCGGAAGACGGCCAACGTGGTGCTCAGCAACGCGTTCGGTAGAAACGAGGGGGTGGTCGTCGACACGCACGTGAAGCGGGTCGCGGCGCGTCTCGGACTGACCTCGCACACGGACCCCGTGCGGATCGAGAGGGACCTGATGGAGCTTCTCGATCGCGACCGGTGGCACTCGTTTCCCTGGCGGCTGATCCTGCACGGCAGGCAACGTTGTCACGCGCGCAAGCCCGACTGCGCCGGCTGTGAGGTCCGCCACCTGTGTCCGAGCGCCGGCCGGGTGTGACTGTGCTGAAGGACCGGGGCTTCGCGCCGCTCTCCTCCAACGAGGGGGTGGCTTCGGTCGCGGAACGCGAGGCCCTCCGGGCCGACGCACTGGACCTCGGCTTCCTTCAGGTCGGCTTCGCGCCGGCCGCGACACCCGCGCACTTCGAAGACTACCTCGACTGGCTGCGCGAGGGCCGCCACGGTGAGATGGTCTGGCTGGCTCGCGAGGATGCCGTCCGCCGACGCAGCGATCCCGAGGAAGCTCTGCCGGGATGCCGCACGCTGGTGGTGGTGACGATGGGATACGCCGCCGAGCCGTTCACGCCCGGTCCGGATCACCACCGGGCACGGATAGCGCGGTACGCCGGCGGGGTCGACTATCACCGTCGATTCGAGGAGCGGCTGGGCCTCCTGGCCGAGCTCATCTCCGATCGCTGGCCGTCCGCCGGGGTCAAACCGTACGTGGACTACGGACCCGTGCTGGAGAGAGAGCACGCGCAGAGAGCCGGGTTGGGGTGGATCGGCAAGAACACCATGCTGATTCACCCGCGACTGGGGTCGTGGACCCTCCTGGGTGAGCTCCTGACGACGGTCGCGATCCCGCCGGACGATGCGTTCGATGCCGATCGGTGCGGCACCTGCGTCCGGTGCCTCGAGGCGTGCCCGACGGGCGCGATCACCGCCGCGCGGAAGCTGGACGCCCGGTTGTGCATCTCCTATCTGACGATCGAGCTGCGGGGATCGATCCCCGAGTCCCTGAGGCCCGCGATCGGGAACCGGGTGTTCGGCTGCGACATCTGCCAGGAAGTCTGTCCGTGGAACGACGGGATCACGGGCCCACGGGACACGGGCTCGACCGGGCCCTGGGGACGTCCGATCGCGCCCGAGGGACTGACGAGCTGGGCCGAGGAGCTGCTGGACCTGTCGGATGAGCAGTTCCGGGCGCTGTATGCCGATACGGCCCTGGCTCGACCTGGAAGGGAGGGGCTGCTTCGAAACCTGTGCGTCGGGATGGGCAACAGCGGAGATCCAGCAGTCGTTCCGACCCTGATGCGTTGCTTCGACGAGCCCTCGGCCGTCATCCGCGAGCACGCGGCCTGGGCCCTGGGTCGAGTGGACGCCGGACGCCACGATTCGACTTCACGTTGAGACCTTGCCGCCAGCGGCGCTCTAAGCCTTCCGCGAGTCCATTGCCGCCAGGCCGGGGCCACCGAACATCAGCATCAGCAGCGCCGCGACCATCAGCAGGTTGAACTCGATCCCTCCGTTGGCTCCCGTATCGATGACGTAGAATCCGCGAGCGGCGTGCACGAGGACGATTCCCATCATCATGTGAATCGCCAGCAGGAGGGCGATCGGAGTCACCAGGAACCCGGCGATCAACGACATGCCGCCCAGGAACTCGAGGAGACGTACGGCCCACGCGGCGATGACGGGAAGAGGGATGCCGAGCGAAGCCATGACGGCCGTCGTGCCTTCCATTCCCCTGAAGACGGCGGGAGCCCCGTGAGCGATGAAGATCACTCCGACGACGACCCTGAGGATCGCCAGCCCCAGGTCCGGATTCACCCCTCGATCCATCCCGGCCTCCAATCTCGTGTCTGTCCGGCGAGTCACTGGATCTCGATCACCCGACCACCGGACGGGGCCTTCTCCCCACCGTCCGGCGTTCCGGCGGTCCGCATCCCGGGGTCCCGGCCAGCACCAGGGTCGCCGAAACCGACGCCCTGGACCTGAATCCGGGCCGCGAGTCGGCGACGTATGCTCCGGGCGACGCGTTCGCGCACGGGACGGATCAGCAGCAGGAGACCCACGCAGTCGGTGACCACGCCGGGCGTGACCAGCACCAGTCCAGCGACGAACACCAGCAAGGCGTGGACGAGCTCATCGCCAGGCATCCGGCCCGCACCGAGCTCGCTCTGGACACGGCCCCACGTACGCAGACCCTCGCGCCGGGCCAGCCACGCGCCCGCCACGCCGGTTACCACGACGAGTCCTATGGTCGCGCCGACCCCGAGCCATTCGCCGATCCGTAGCAACAGACTCAGCTCGACGAGCGGGAGCAGCGTAAAGAGCAGGATCAACCTGAACAACCGATTCTCCCAGTGAGATACAGCAACCGAAGATAGAGCGGGGGATGAGAAAAGCGAAGGAGAGCCCGGTTTCGACACCCTGCGGCCCCACAGGCGCGATCGTGGCTCAGCCTTCGCTTTCTCTCTCACAACACGTCCGGGTCGGCAAGACGTAACCGTTCCCGACGCACAGCGAAGATCGACCCGCGGTGTCACGCGAGTGTCACACGACGCTTCCTCGGGCGTCAAGCCGGGGTTCGCCGAGCAACGAAAGCCACGGTAGCATGTCGTGTAATATGTTGCTGTATCTAGAGTTGGACGGCAGGAAGTCGAGCTCGAAGGCCACAGAGCCGGCAGCGACCGAAACGTGGGCAGGAGCGCACGCCCCCGCGCCCCCGCCGGGACGAACAACTCCCGCCCTCGTTCCGCCAAGAGACAGACGGGGCGCCCCTGCGACCTCACGGCTGTGCGCCCGGACCGTACAGGTTCAGGTTCCTGTCTTAGCAGGTCGGCGTCCCCGCCTGGTCCGCTCCGCTGTCTGCCCGGAGCGTACGCAACCCTCTCAACGGAGTATCAACGAGGGGGTCAGAATCCCATCATGGCCCGGACTCCCGCGTCGATCCTGTCAGGGGTCCAGAAGGGCTTCCACACGAGGTTGACCTCCGCCTTCTCGATCCCCTCCGCCGATTCCGCCGCGGTCTGCGCACCCATCAGGATCTGTCCGCCGGCCGGGCAGCCAGGGCTGGTCAGCGTCATGGTCACCTTCGCGTGGGCGTCCTCGACCTCGATGTCGTACACAAGGCCGAGGTCCACGATGTTGATCCCGAGCTCCGGATCCACGACTCCACGAAGTTCCTGTCTTACGGCTTCAGCCAGCTCCGCTGCGTCCATAACGATCTCCCGTCCTCAGTCTCGATCCAGTCTCGCGGCCGCCTGCACCAGCTCGCGCAGCGATGCGTCCCGGGCGGTCGCGATCTGCAGAACTCCCGCCGGGGCTCGCATCTCGATGAGCGAGCGCGCGTTCTCGATATCCTCCGACGCGTCGATCAGCACGACACCGCACAGTCGCTTCTCGAACACCCCGAGGGCCACGCAGGGTCCATCGCCCGGCGTACCTCGAATGACCGTGCTGGATGCCATGGCCGGCCGACCCACGACGTCCAGGCTCAAACCGAAGACCCGGGAGAAGAAGTACGACAGCCGCTCGTACGGTTCGTTCTCGCCCGCCATGTTGCGTCCGACCCTCCACCCGTGTTCGCGCGCGTGCTCCCAGTGTTCCACCCGCGAGTAGCCGCCGAACACGGGATCCGGAAAGCGCGCCACGTCGCCGGCGGCGTAGACGTGAGGGTGGCTGGTTTCACCGAATCGATCCACGATGACGCCGTCGTCGACCGCGAGACCCGCGTCCGAGGCCAGACCGTCACACGGCGTCATTCCGACGCCGACGACTGCGAAATCGCAGGGGAGCCAGTCATCGCGCAATTCCACCGCTTCGACTGCGTCCCCGCCGACGAGCCCTTCGACCTTCGATTCGAGTCGGAACTCCACGCCCTGTCGTTCGTAGTGCCCGCGCATCCATCGTGAGAGCTCGGGCGGCAGGGTGCCCGCCCAGACCCGGTCCAGCGCCTCGACGACCGTCGACGCGACGCCGTGCACGGAAAGCGAAGCCGCGAGCTCCATTCCGACGAAGCCCGCCCCGACCAGGACGGCCTTCGATCCGACTTTCGCGGCCTCCCTGATCGCCTCCGAATCCTCGACGGTCCTCAGGGTGAACACGCCCGGCAGGTCACATCCGGGGACCTCCAGCCGACGCGCCCGCCCGCCCGTCGCGAGCAGAATCCGCGAGCCGCCGAACACGTTGCCCCTGGCCGTAGTGACGGTCATGGCGGCCGGATCCAGCTCGAGAACCTTCTGCCTCGTCAGCAGCTCCACCCCTTCCTGCTCCTCGAACCAGCCCTCCGGCTTCACGTGCAGCAGGGTGCGCGGGAGATCGGGGTACTGCAGGTACTCCTTCGACAGCGGAGGGCGCTGGTAGGGCGGTTCCGACTCTTCCGTAACGAGGGCGACCTTCGAAGCCGGCGCCACCTGCAGGATTCCATCCATCGCGGACGAGGCCGCCAGCCCACCCCCGATGATCAGGAAGTCGAATTCCCTCTTCCCGGGCACGTCAGCTCCAGGCCCGGTCCACGAGTTCGATCGGATGCACCACGGGCGTTCGATCCCCGGACCACAACAGCCCCGCGCCGATGTACATGATGCACCCCGGGTTGCCGGTGGCGATCCAGTCGTAGGCGCCCTGCTGGGCCTCCGCCAGCTTCGGTGCCCTGACCGCGATCGCGAGGTCCGGGTGCGCGAGGCTGTAGAGTCCCGCCCCACCGCAGCATCGGTCCGCCGAAGGCAGCTCCTCGACTTCGAGGCCCCGAACCGAGCGCAGGATCTCCAGCGGCTCCGACTGGATCCTCTGGCCGTGATGAAGGTGACACGGCGCGTCGTAGCCGACCCGTCCCTGGAGAGTCGTCGCTCCTCCCGGAAACCGCGCGGAGTCACCGGATGTCTTCATTGCCGTCGCGAGAATCTCCGTGACATCCCTCACCCGAGAGGCGATGGCCTCGGCGCGTTCCTTCCACTCGGGTTCGTCGGCGAGCCAGGCCGGATAGTCCTTCAGGCCGGCGCCACAACCCGCCGAGTCGGTGACGATCCAGTCGCAGTCGGCTCGCTCGAACGCCTCGATGTTCGCGCGAGCCATCGCCCGGGCCTGCACCAGGAGTCCGGCATGCGCGTGCAGGGCGCCACAGCAGGCCTGTCCGGGCGCTCGGATCTCACGGTAGCCGGCCATGGCCAGCGTCCGGCGGGCAGCCGTGTGCACGTGCCCGAACAGGCCGTCCATCACGCAGCCCTCGAGGAGGACGTAGCTTTCGCCGTCTCCCGACTCCGGGTCGGTCGTATCCGCACCCGGTTCGGCGGGCGGCCGCTCGAGAGCGGGCGTCGGCCTGGTCGCCGCGAGGAGCCGCAGCATGCGTCCAACGGTGCCGGGAAGCCGCCTCCCCAGCCCGGCTGCGAGTCCGGACGCCCTGATGAATCGGGCCACGGCGTAGGTGATTCTCGCCGGCCGCGGGTCCGTCAGCGCCGCCAGGAGCCACCTCTCCCGGCGTCGGGCCTCCGGCCTGGGGGGAATTCGGGCCCGCGCCTGTTCCAGCAGATGACCGTACTCGACACCGGCGGGACATACCGACTCGCACGCCCGGCAACCGAGGCAACGGCCGATGTGCACCGCGAAGGCCCCTTGCGGATCCACGCGTCCATCGGCCTCCGCGCGCATCAGGTACAGCCGTCCGCGCGGCGAGTCGTTCTCTTCGCGCAGGATGTCCCACGTCGGGCAGACGGGGACGCAGAAGCCGCAATGCACGCACGCGGCGAGGAGCTCGCCGGAGATCTCCGGCCCGGGCGAGTCCGCCTCCGGAGGTGAGTCGATGACCGCGCCGTCAGCCACGGCTACTCCGCGGGCGGGGGCGGAGCGGGATCCGAGGACGAGTGGTCGTGAATGATCTTCCACCCGGCGCTCGTGTGACGGAGGACGAGTGTGAACGGCCCCGAACCGGTCACCTCTCCGTACCGGTAGAGAATCCACCGTGCCGTGGCTATCGCGTCTACCGCCGCGAGCCTCCGCACTCGCAGGTCCTCGAACCGCAGGCTGTCACGTGATGCCCCGGGCTCGAACAAGGGGGCGTAGCGGGCGCGAATCGCGTCGAATCCGGTCAGGAGTCCGCCAGCCCCGATGTAGGTCGTGTTGGCGGACTCCATGTAGTCATCGATGAAGCCCTCGAGCTCGCCGCTGTTCCACGCCGCCGCGGACTCGGTGAGCATCGCGTCGACGGTCCCCTGGACGTCCGAATCACCCTCTGCCTCGACCTCGAAGCTGCACGCTGACACGAGGACCGCTGCCAGGAGCATGGGCAGGGTCGATGCGCGCAGGAGCGATCGGTCGCTCATCCTGCCCGCGCAGTTCGCGAGAGGTTCGATCATGACCGGCTCCCCAGGTGCCGATTGAAATGATCCGTGGATCGGCTCACCGCCTCATCCAGCTTCGGGTTCGGGCCCGGAAACGGGTGTGAAGCCTCCATCGTGTGGCCTGCGCCATCGATGATCGCCAGCCCGGATCCGCCAGCCGCGCCGTGCAGGGCGTAGGCCTCGGCGACTGGCACGGCATCATCCTCCGTCCCGTGAACGATCAACAGCTTCGGACCGAGTCGGCGGGCCGCCGCTTCCATGTCCAGCGCGTCCCGGTTCGCCGCCAGGTCATCGAGCACGTCCCGATAGAGCGGCAGGCGCTGACCGGTGCGCGAGTTCACGATTTCCATCACGCCGGTATCGCGCAGGGAGTCGGTGAACAAGGCCTCGTACCGGAACACGGATCCGATGCCGGCCCACGTCACGACGGCCTGCACCGCCGGGTCGCGCGCTCCCGCCAGGATCACCGCCGCGGCGCCCCGACTGTGCCCGATCAGCCCCACCGCGTCTGGCGGATCGAGGCGGACGCTCCCCAGGCGTCCCTCACGCAATCCCTCCAGAATCGCCTCGAGGTCGGCGACCTCTCGAGAGAAGGTGTTGTGACCGAATCCGTCGAGGTCCGTAAAGCTCTCGAGGTCGGGACCGATTCCCGATCCCGAGAAGTTGAATGAAGCAACGGCCGCGCCGGTCGCAATCGCGAGACGTTCGGCCAGGTAGGGGAAGAACCCCCAGTCCTTGAATCCCTTGAATCCGTGGCACACGACGATCGCGCATTCGCAGGTCGCGTCCGACGGATCGGCCGGAGAATCGCCGGCGACCGATCGCACGTCGCCGCGAAGCAGCCCGCCCCGAGGCCCCGGCATCTCGAACGGACTCCGCGTGACCCGAGGTCGCGCAGTCCCTTCAGGCGACATGGTCGGCGACGTTGATACCGTAGCGGCCCGGATCCGTGGATCGCGCTATGCTGCGCCGATAGCCGCCGGTCTCCGGATCGCGCTCGGTAAGATCCCGTATCGGACCTTCCCCCACCCGCTCACCGTCGGGGCTCGCGATGATCCGGACGAGCGGACGGTTGAGTGCCTTGGGGTTCGGATTCGGGGCGACCACGACGCCCATCTCGCCGGTGTCCAGAATGACGAGGGTGGCGACCGGGAAAATGCCCATCATGTTGACGAAGGCGCGAATCAGGACCTTGTCGTACGCCCCGCTCTCCGCCTCCCGCAGCTGACGGATGGCCTCATCGGGCGAGCAGGGCAGGAACTGCTTACTGTAGTTGGAAATAGCCGCGTCGTACGCTTCCGTGAGCGCGATGATGCGGGCGAACAATCCCTGTCGCCGCCGGCGAATGACCCTGGGGTACCCCGACAGATCGGGCTTCATGTGGTGCTCGTAGACCGCCAGCATGGCGCGGTACGGGAGGTCCTCGAACCCCTCCACGTTGAACAGCATCAGGAGGCCGAAATCCGGGTGCTGGCTCACCAGCCTCCATTCCTCGTCGTTCAGCCATCCCATCTTGTTGAGCACGGCCTGCGGGATCAGGACCTTGCCGATGTCGTGGAACAGGGCGGCGAATCCCAGTTCGAAGAGCTGCTCGCGATTGAACCCGAGATAGTCGCCGAGCGCGACTGACAGAATCGCCACGTTGACGGAGTGGACGTAAGAGTGATCGTCGAAGTCCCGCAGCGTGAGCATTCCGAGCATCGTGGCCGGATCCTGCAGCACCTGGTCGACGACGGCCAGCACCGCTCGTTCGGCCCGGCGCGCGCCGATCGCCTTCCCGAGGACCAGTCCCTCCATCATGTCGCGAGCGACCTTGACCGATCTCGCGTACGTCCTGCGCGCGGCGTCCAGGGACTGCTCGCCCTCGCTGCCCTGGAACATCGGGGAGGGCGGTCCGACACTGATGTGCGTGACACCCCGGCTCGCCAGATCCGCCTGCAGGGCTTCCAGGGGAGGCTGTCCCGGGGCGGGATCCGTGGCGATGGCCGAGAGGAACGCATGCCAGTCCTCCGAGCCGGTCTTCGGATCCGCCTCCATGCGACCGACCCCGTGGCCGCGGAACACCTCCCTGAAGGCAGCGAGAGCCGCGTAGTCGTGCAGATCGAGTCGCACCTGCAGGTCGTTGACGAACATGTAATTGCCCGCCACCCAGACGCTCAGCCCCCCTTCGTGCTCGAGGATCCTCTCGGCCTGCTCCCCGACCTCTCTGAGGCTTCTCTTCACGACCTCGTTCTCGGCGGGATAGAGCTGCATCGCGCGCACCGCTCCGTACATCGCGGCCAGCACGCCCGTGCCGAGCGGTGGAGCGCCGGTCATCGCTTTCCTCCCTGCTCGTCGTCGAGGTCGGCGAGCATGCCCATCTCGATCGGGTCCTCGACGACCTCCGCCGCCTCGTCAGTATCCATCGTGGTGGCCAGGCGCTCGCGCTCGTCCGAGTCCGAGTCGAGAGCGCGGAGGGCGACGCGAACCGCGCTCTTCACGGGGGCCGCCCGGTCCGAAGCGGCCTTCTCGAGCGCAGCCCGAGCGGATTCCGATCCTACGAGTCCGAGTGCGCGAGCGGCGCAGGCCCGAACGGTCGGCGCTCTCCGTCCCCCCCACCACTTGCGACCGTTGAGCAGCTTCGCCAGGACCGGCACGGCGGCGTCTTCCGCCAGGGTCGCGTAAGCCCGCATGAAGGCCATTTGCTCACCCGCGTCCCGGTCGGGAAGGCCCGTCGCGATCATCCCTCGGAGCAACTCGCCCGCGCCTTCGGGACGAACGGCGGCGATGGCGTTGACGGCGGCCATCCGGATGTCCTTGCCCGGATCCGAGAGGGCCGTCGAGAGAGCCTGTGCGCCGACAGCGGACCCCAGGATGGCCAGCGCTTCGATGGCCGCCTGCCGGGTGACGTCCTCGGGTCGCTTCGAGAGCTCGATCAGGTCTGATTCGGCCTCTCGAAGTCCGAGACGGCCCACGATCCTGGCGGCCTCCGCCGCGAGCATCGGATCTTCGGCGGTCAGCAGGTCCACGACGTATCCCGGATTAGCGCCGACGAGCCGATCCAGAGCCTCTGCGAGGCGATCCCGGGTGTGCCGATTGGGCACGGCGGGAATCGCTCTGACGAGAGTCGGAATGGCCTCGGCCTGCAGAGCGCCGATCAGCGCGGCCATCTCATCCGCGCCCGGGGAAGCGCCTTCGGCGTCCGCCGCGCTCACCATCTCGGCCATCGCTTCGCTCATGTCGCGGAGCAGCGACGTGACCAGATCCTGGGTCTCGTCCTCGCCCGTCTTGTTGGCGAGCAGCTGAAGCTCGTTGACGATCATGGCGACGTTGCTGAAGTCCCGCTCCGCGAGCAGACGTGGCAGCATCTCCCGTAGAATGTCCACGACCTGGCGACGTCGCTCCTGGTCTCGCATCTCGAACTGGTCGAGGAGCGCCAGGGTTACATCATGCACGATGGGCCGCGCCCACTCGGCTTCCATCTCACGCTTCAGGTAGAGCAGGTCCGGCTCCCGGAGGGCAATGTCCGCAAACTCCGCGATGTCGTCTTCCATGACTTCGCCCGAGGCGAGCACGTCCTCGATTTCGGTCATGTCCTCGAGGGACTCGCCCGCACCGGCGTTCCGGTCCGGTTTCGGAACCTCACCCGCCTCGTCTTCGGAGACGTCCACGTAGTCCATCCGGACGGCCTTGAAGTCCCGATGCCACAACGTGGCCAGGAGGTCGTCGTCGTGCGCCGGCCGGGCCCGGGCGAGCAATCCGATGAACTCCTCCAGTTCGCCCTCTTCGACACCCGGCAGAAGCGCCAGTTGGCGGATGCCATCCTTGAAGAAGCGAAAGGCGAAGTTGTCGGGACCCAGGTCCTTCGCGTACACCTGGCGCTCCCTCCACAGCAGGCGTCCTTCGTCCACCGTCAGGGAAAGGTGAGGCATCGCATCCCACACCGTTGCCAGCTTCTCGCACAGCTCGCCGTGGAATCTCTCGATCAGGGGATTGCCCGCGACGTAGGTCTGGCGTGCGCGCGCCGCCTTGAGGAGCGAGTTGACGGTCTCCTCCACGAGGCCTGCGAGCTCATCGTCCGTCGCGGCTGCGGAGTCGTCGGATGTGGCCGTGTCGGGAGTCGAGTCGGTCAAGATTCCTCCGTACCCGGTTCGGTCCGTGACGGGGCCGTGCGCTCGGACCGATGTCCGGGCAACCACCGGGTCTCGGGCTGGCCGGCCCGACGATTGACCGCCCGGGCCAGCGTGAACAAGAGATCCGACAACCTGTTAATATAGGGGACCACGGTCGTGCTCAAAGTCGGATCATCCTCGGCCAGAGCCGTGACTCGGCGCTCGGCGCGCCGGCAAACGGTTCTCGCGACGTGCAACTGCGCTCCGGTCGCAGAGCCCCCCGGCAGGATGAAGGCATCCAGCGGGTCGAGTTCCCGGTCCAGGCGATCGATCCACCGTTCGAGGTCTTCCACCCGATGGGGGTCGAGCACGGGGATCGTCCCGCGGTCCACTTCGCGTTCCGGTCGGGCGGCAGCCAGCCTGGACCCGAGCACGAACAGATCCTCCTGGACCCGTTCGAGATCACCGGTACCGAGTGCGTCGTCGGGGTCCAGGGCCAGCACGAGGCCGAGCGAAGCGTTGAGCTCGTCGAGGGTTCCGTACGCGGCCACGCGTGTGTCGTGCTTCGAGACTTCCAGCCCCCCGAAGAGCCTGGTGCGTCCCGCATCGCCCTTTCGCGTGTAGATCTTCACGGACCCACGACCTTTCCGCTTTCCGGCCGCTCGTACAGCTGGCGGGCGGACCGTATGTCCCGATCGGACAGGCGGAGATTGCGATTGCCCGGGTGCATCACGTCACTCGGGTCCTCGCTGTGAGGCAATCCAATGACGTGGCCGAGCTCGTGGATCGCTACCATGCGAACGAATTCATCGCTCATGACGCGCCCTCCCTCGTGCTCCGTCGCGAGGGTCACGACCGTCGACTCGAGCCATCCCTCTCCGTCAGTCTCCCAGTCGGTGGTACCGGCCTGGCTGCCCTCGAACCGGGATGTCCACCGGAACACCACGTCCGCGGCCGCTTCGTTTCTCGTGGGCCGAAAGACGAGAGGCAGGCCACTGACTTCATTCCAGATTTCCATGGCGCGACTGGCCTCGGCCCAGTAGGCCGGACGCCCCGGGGGAGGATCTGTGAAGTAGACCCAGAGAATCCGCTCCGCGTCCGCGCTCGTGTGCCATAGGGGAAGTCGTTCCTCGGGACGGTCCCGGCCGCTGACGTAAGCTTCCGCGGGTGGAACGACTGCCGGACCTGAATAGTCGGCCTGAGCGGACAACAGGGCAGGCGATCCGAGACCGATGGCGAGCCCCGCGCCGACCAGCCAGGCACGGCCCGGGTGCGTCCGTCCTCGCATCCTGCTCGACGCTCTGTCCTCGATCGGTCTCTCCGTCGGTTTCAAAGATAGTCCGCCTGCCAGGGTGCATCAGCTCCGCTGAAGGCGGCGGTCCAGCGACGTTCGACTTCACGCGCCGCGGTGTTTCTCAGCCGGTGCGCAGCCTCGTGCTCCGCTTGCCCCCCACGCTCGACCCGCACGGCGGAAATCTCGAGCGATGGGTGCGGCACCGAAGTCCGACCGGCGTGGTCCGAGATTGCGGTCAGCCACGCCGGCGCCGGACGCCGACCCGCGGCCTTCCCCTCGTCCGTCAGCAACCGCGCGACGCCCGTCGCGGGAAGCACTTCCAGCTTCCACGACTTGCCATCGCCATCCACACGTCGTTCGAGGTCCCGCAGACCGGCCGTAAGATAGCGGCGGCCCAACGTGATGCGGTAGGCGGCGCCCGTCGCGGGTCTCGACCGCCGTGATCCGGCGATGGGGGTCGCCTGCATTTCGTCGGCGCCCACCTCCTGAAAGTCGAGGTCCTTGTCGCCGGCCCACTGCAAGAGGGCGTCGGACCGGGTGGCTACGGAAGTCGAACCGCCGGCCAGACTGACGGACGCCGTCGGGGGGGCGGTGATGCCAGGGCTTCCGTGCCACATGAGCGATTCGAAGCGGGGTGCGCCGGCAAAGGCCGCTCCGGGATCGCGCAGACTCGCGCCCGCCAGCTCGAATTGGCGCAGCACTCTGGGCCGAGGCCAGAGTCTGAGCGTTACCGTCGTCAGAATGCCGAGGCGGGAGCGGCTGCCGCACAAGATTCTGGGCACGTCGTAACCCGCGACGTTCTTCATCACGGGTCGTCCCCATCGCGTGATGCGACCGTCCCAGAGTACGAGAGTGCAGGCGAGTACGTGCCGCCTCACCGGTCCGTAGCTCCCGTCGAACCCGCCCACCGGAGCCGCGGCGACCCAGCCTCCGACGGACCGATCTTCCGGCAAGCCGGCCAGCGGAAGCCAGAGCCCCGCCTCGGCGACGATGCACGAGAGCGCCGACAAGCGCATGCCGGAGCCCACCGTGATCGTCAGGTCTCCGGGCCGAAAGTCGACCGTATTCGACAGGGCTTCGGTGGAGACGCACAGTCGGGGCAGTGCTCCGAGTCCGGTGTCCGTCCGGTCCGGAGTCGTACCGGTGACGATCGGGGTGTCCCTCGCGAAAGCACCCTCTCCTGCTGACGCGACCCAGTCTCGCAGCTCGAGCTCAGAACCCGGTCGGAATGTCCTCACGGGCCCTCTCCGGTCGGCTCCGGGAGCAGCTTTCCGGGGTTGGCGAGTCCGAAGCGGTCCGTGTGGTCGCGCAGGCTCCGCATGACAGCGAGCTCCGCTTCACCGAAAACGAGCGTCATGTACGGCACCTTGTCAGCGCCCACGCCGTGCTCTCCCGTGATCGTTCCCCCGGCTTCGACGCAAAGCGCCATGATCTCGGCGCCCGCGGCACGCACCCGGAAGACCTGGTCCGGGTCGTTTCGATCGAACAACAGGTTCGGGTGAACGTTGCCGTCCCCGGCGTGAAAGAAGTTCGCCAGCCGAAGGTCGTGTCGCCTCGCGATTTCCCCGAATCGGGGTAACAGATCGGGAAGCGTCGAGCGCGGGACAGCGGCATCCTGCACGAACACGTCCGGCGCGAGGCGCCCCAGCGCGCCATAGGCCTTCTTCCTCGCCTGCCAGATCGCCAGGCGCTCCGACTCGTCGCGGGCGCGGCGGACTTCCCTGGCGCCGCATTCCATGACCGCCGTGACCGCTTCCTCCAGGTCCTCTTCCGCTTCCCCCGGCTCCCCTTCGCACTCCACCACGAGAGCCGCTTCCGTGTCCAGCGGGAGTCCAGCTGCGAACACGGAGGCTTCCACCACGGCGATCGTCGCGTGGTCCACGAGCTCCAGCGCTACCGGTACGATGCCCGCCTCGAAGATCTTCCCGACCGCCAGCCCCGCATCGGCCAGGCTGTCGAACAGGGCGAGGAACGTGCGCACTTCGGGGGCCACGGGGGCGAGATCGACCCTGATTCGGCTGATCACTCCGAGCGTGCCTTCAGATCCGGTGAACACACCAGCGAGATCCAGGCCCCCATCCTCGCCGCGGCCCACGACTACGGGCGTGCCGTCAGGGAGGATCACTTCGAGAGCGGCCACGTGGTCGCTCGTCACCCCGTACTTCAGGCAGTGGGGGCCACCGGAGTTCATCGCGACGTTGCCACCGATCGTGCAGGCCGCGGCACTCGCCGGGTCCGGCAGATACCGAAGACCGTACTTCTGGGCCGCCTCGTTAATCGTATCAGTGAGAGCGCCGGGCTCGACGAGAGCAGTTCGCCCCGACTCGTCCACTTCCAGGATCCGGTGCATGCGAGTGGTGCAGACGAGCACACCGCCGTCTGCCACTGCGCCGCCTGCCAGACCGGTTCCCGCTCCCCGGGTGACGAACGGAACCCTCGCTTCGTGAAGCAGTCGGACGACGCGGATGAGTTCGTCCCGGTCGCTCGGAAACACGGCGGCGTCGGGAAGCCCGCGGGATGTAGTCAACGCGTCCGATTCGTACGCCACGAGCCGGTCCGGATCATCGATCAGCGCACCCGGGTGGATGGCGGCCCGTAGAGCTGACAGGAGACCGGCCGGCAAGGCCCGTTCGGAGGACATGGCTCGACGTTAGGCGAGGCCCGGGAAACCGGCAAGCGCGGGCTGATTCGGGTTGACACACGGTGGGTCGAGGGCTACCATCGTGGGCCCGATGCGGGGTGGAGCAGTCTGGTAGCTCGTCGGGCTCATAACCCGAAGGTCGCAGGTTCGAATCCTGCCCCCGCTATTGAGTTGGATCCGCCCCTCTACCTGGCCGCGCCAGGCGGGGCGATTTTCTTGCGGATCCGGGTTGTTTGACAACGTATTGGGTGCCTGTGGGTCGTCCGGTCGTCTTGCCAGGGCTCGATGCCTGCGGCGGAACAGCGGGCGGCGAGTTAGTGATCGGCAACGCATTCCGGGGTAGCTCAGAGGCCAGAGCGGGTGGCTGTTAACCACTAGGTCGTGGGTTCGAATCCCACCCCCGGAGCTCAGCAAGCGACGCCGCGTACGAGCAGAAAGTCGGGCCACCGGGCTGGGTAGCTCAGTTGGTAGAGCACCGCGCTGAAAACGCGGGTGTCGGCGGTTCAAATCCGTCCCCAGCCATGCCGGAGCCAAGGGGCGTAGCTCAACTGGTAGAGCACCGGTCTCCAAAACCGGCGGCTGGGGGTTCGAGTCCCTCCGCCCCTGTAGCCGGGTTCCGGAGTCTGGCACAGGCTCGCGTAGCTCAGGGGTAGAGCGCATCCTTGGTAAGGATGAGGTCACGGGTTCAATCCCCGTCGCGAGCTTAGAGAGACCGACGACGGCGGGCGAACTCGTGACGAGCGCCCGTAGCTCAGCTGGACAGAGCACCGGCCTTCTAAGCCGGGGGTCGCAGGTTCGAGTCCTGCCGGGCGCGTGAGGGTCGCAGGTAGTTCGCACCCTGACGGGTGCTCAAAGTCACGGCTGGCGCCGTGACGCCGAGTCCTGCCGGGCGCGTGTGGTCGATCGAACGGAACCGAGGAGAATGGGTCAGGTAGGAGAGTCTGCCCCGTCCCGGCCCCCCATCGTCTAACGGCTAGGACACCACTCTTTCAAGGTGGAGACAGGGGTTCGATTCCCCTTGGGGGGATTGCCGATGGGCACCCGATGCAACCGTTGATTGACAAGGCGACTCGGGGCCGTAGCTCAGTAGTTCGCAGGCTTCGCCCGCTCAATGTCGCTTCGCGACACGGGAGAGCAATTCGGCTAAGCAAGTTGAAGGTTGTTTGAAAGATTGGGGCCGTAGCTCAGTTGGGAGAGCGCTTGAATGGCATTCAAGAGGTCAGGGGTTCGACTCCCCTCGGCTCCACTTCCCCTCGGGGATCCACGTCGTGCCCGGACATCGGGCACGGGCGCCGCTAGCTCAACAGGCAGAGCAACTGGCTCTTAACCAGTAGGTTCGGGGTTCGAGTCCCTGGCGGCGCATTCTCGATCAGGTGTTTAACGACGGCGAACACGCGCTCGTAGCTCAGCCTGGATAGAGCGTCTGCCTCCGGAGCAGAAGGTCACAGGTTCAAATCCTGTCGGGCGCATCAGAAGGTCACAGGTAGTTGTTCGCGCGCGAGCGCTCAAGGTCTCGCTTGCTCGACAGCGCAGGCTACGCCTGCTCAGGGTCGCGCTGCGCGCGACGGCAAATCCTGTCGGGCGCATTTCGGAGAGATCAAGCCGCATCGTGACTTACGGTGCGGCATCTTCTTTAGAGGCCCGGCTTCTGGTGCCGTACCGATGCGCACCTGTCCCTCTCAAGACCAGTAGGCTCTTCTCCTGTCCCGCCAACGGGACCCGAAAATGAATGTGTTCCGCGAGTTCCAGGTTCGTGTCCGCGATCAGGTCCTTGTACACGTCGAGCGCTCGCATTCGAATCTGGCTACCCAATGCCACCACGCGTGCCGTTTCCGCAGGTGGCACGAGCATCTCCTCCAGGATCAAGTACCCGCCCTGGGCGGTAAGTGATGCGAGGTTCGGAAACGCGCGCGCGTGGGCGTCATCGTCCACGATGCACATGAGCGCGCCGAGGCAGACAACAAAATCGAACGCCTGCGAGCCTTGGAAGGACTCGATATCAGCGACGCTCCATTCACAGACATCTCCAAAACGCTTTCGAGCCTGGGCGATTGCCTCGGATGAAAATATCGAAAGCTGTCGTCACGAACCCGAGGTCAACGTACATCGTGACGAACAGACCATTTCCGCAGCCTGCGTCCAGCAGCCGGTCACGGTTGGGGAGACGCAATCGTTGGAGGGTTTCGCCAAGAAGATCGGCCCGGACCGTGAAGTCTCGCCGGTTCGCATCATCCGAGAGACCGATGTGACCACTCGAAACGTACGCGGGGGTCGAAGCGTAACGCGCGTCCCAGTAGGAAGATATCCGGCCGATCGTGATTAGAGCTCCTCTCAGAAGGCGCTGAAGTTCCAGTTCTAACCGGGAGCGCAGTCGTTGATCCGTAGCGCAAGTTCAGGGCCGGAACCGCGTGACGGCTTATCCTGTCGGTCGAATCGCAATGGATGTCCGAGGGCGAGGTCCCACCACGCGTCGCGTCCGTGCATCGCGCCCGGTAGGTTCACGTCGACGTGACCGGTTCAACACATTCACTCTGACGACAGGCGCATGGTGACAGACGCCACTGGAGACCCGCGAACCTCGTTCAGAGGCATGCCCGGACGACGCCTTGGTACGTCGGGCCTCATCGTACCGGCGATCAGTCTCGGATGCTGGAACAACTTCGGGGCCGATGCCGATGATGAGCTGTGCAAGCAGCTCGTGTTCAGGGCTTTCGACCATGGCGTCACTCACTTTGACCTGGCGAACAACTACGGCCCTCCGCCGGGAGCCGCGGAGGAGCGCTTCGGGAAGATCCTGAAGCACCTTCCCCGCGATGAGGTCGTCATTTCCACCAAGGCCGGATACCTGATGTGGGAGGGACCCTACGGGAACTGGGGATCCCGAAAGTACCTCCTCGCGAGTCTCGACCAGTCGCTTCGGCGGCTGGAAGTCGAGTATGTCGACATCTTCTACCATCACAGGCCTGACAGTCAGACGAGATTGGACGAACCCCTCGGGGCATTGGATACGGCCGTTCGGATGGGCAAGGCCCTCTATGCGGGCGTCAGCAACTACGACGCCGCGCAGACACGTCGCGCGATCGCCTGTGCCGAGGAGAACGGCTTCGTGCCGCTCCTGGTGAACCAGTCCAAGTACAACATGTTCCAGAGGCAGATAGAAGGGGAGCTTCTTTCGGCTGCGGATGAGGCGGGAATGGGAGTGGTCGCATATTCGCCCCTCGCACAGGGGCTGCTCACGAATCGCTATCTCGAGAGCATTCCGCCGGGGTCGCGCGCCAGATTAAGGGACGGGGATTCGGGGACGTTGAGCGCCAGCCACATCACCGAGGATGCGCTGACCAGGGTCCGCGCGCTCCAGGAGTTGGCCGTCCGTCGCGGTCAATCGCTGGCGCAGCTGGCGATAGCGTGGGTGATCCGGGACAGGGAAGAGGGTCGGACGGCGAGCGCGATTATCGGTGCGAGCTCGGTCGAACAGCTTCTGGAGAACCTCCGTGCAGCCGATGGCCCGGCGCTGTCCGGCGAGGAGCTCGAAGAGATCGATCGCATCTGTCTCTGAGCACCCGCGGCCGGATCAGACGGATGCGGCACTCCAGGCCACGCGAAACGGCGTGGCCTTCTGCTTGGCTCGAAAGCTGCATCTGGTTGCTGCACCCCGCGAAGGCGCCTAGCTTCGCGGCCGTTCCCGGACACGACATCGAGCCGTTGAGGAGCGCTTCCGGCGAGCTGCGGAGCGCCATAACGAAGGAATGAAAATGAAGATCGGAATCTGGCCCGTCCTCGCATTGGTCGCCTTCACGGCCCTCATCACGTGGGGCATATCGCGACCGCAGTCGGCCGCCCTCCTGCAGCAGTCCACGCAGGGCCAGGTCCTGGCGGCGGTCGGCGACCACCAGGTCACTCGACAGGAAGTCGAGGAGATCGCGCCCGACCAGTTCATCCAGGTGAAGCAGCAGCTGTACGACATCACGAATCGGGCCCTCGACGAAGCGATCGACCGACGGCTCGTGGACCTGGAAGCCGAGAAGGAAGGCATCGAGGCGGACTCGCTGATCTCCCGCGAGATCCTCGCGAAGCTGGGCGAGCCCACGGAGGCCCAGGTCGATTCGATCTACAATCTCTATCGCGCCCAGCTGAACGATGCCCCGCGCGACAGTGTGGCTCCCCAGATCCGTGATTTTCTCACGCGGCAGCAGCGCGGGGTGGCTTTGCAGGCGTACCTGGCACAGCTGCGCGAGAGGTACGACGTCCGGAACTACCTCGAACCGGCGCGTGTCGAGGTCGAGGCGACGGGCCCGAGCCTGGGTCCGGACGGTGCTCCTATCACTCTCGTCCTGTTCTCCGACTTCGAGTGTCCATTCTGCGTGCGCTTCCTGCCGACCCTGGACCAGGTCGAGGACCGGTATGGCGATCAGGTCCGGCTGGTGTACCGGCAATTTCCTCTGAACGCGATCCATCCGCACGCCCAGTTGGCCGCCGAGGCGTCGCTTTGCGCGAATGCCCAGGACAAGTTCTGGGAGATGCACGATGCGATCTTCGACGTCCGGGGGCAGGTCAATCCGGACGGCCTCAAGACGATGGCGGCTGACCTGGGCCTCAACGCAGATGCCTTCAACACCTGTCTCGATTCGGGTGAGTTCCGCCACCAGGTGGCCGCGGATGTCTCCGCGGGTCAGAAAGCGGGAGTCACCGGGACGCCGGCGATATTCATCAACGGCCGATATCTGTCGGGCGCGCAGCCGTTCAGCGTCGTGTCGCGGTTGATCGACGACGAGCTGACGAGACTCGGCAGCTGACGATCGAGCCGCGACGGGAGCGGACCTCGAGATGAGTCGCGTGCTGCTCCTTCTGACGATCGTCGCCGCGATCCTGTTCACGGCCTTCCCGGGGATCGACCTCCGGGTGTCGGGGCTGTTCTACAGGCCTGAGGGTGGCTTCTGGCTCAAGGACGTCTGGTGGGCCGTCGCGATCTACAAGTCCATACCGATCATTGCGATCGCGGTGGGGGCGGGAGCCGCGCTCCTCCTGATCTCGAACCTGGTGCGCAGGCGCGAGATCGGACCGTTTTCGAACCGCTATCTCCTGTTTCTCCTGGCGGCGCTCGCCCTGGGTCCCGGGCTCGTGGTGAACGCCGCCCTGAAGGACAACTGGGGCCGTGCCCGACCGAGGGACGTCACCGAATTCTCCGGGGGCAGGAATTTCACTCCGGCCCTGCAGCCGACGGATCAATGCGAGCGCAACTGTTCATTCGTCGCGGGTCATCCCTCCGTCGTCTTCTGGCTCGGGGCGTTCGGCTTTGCCGCGGCCACTCGCAGGCGGCGGAACTTGATCTTCGTGGCGGCGACCGCGCTCGGCCTGGTGGCCGGATTCGGCCGGATCGTGCAGGGCGGACACTTCCTGAGCGACGTGATCTTCTCCGGAATCGCGGTGTTCGCAGTGATGTGGGCGCTGGCGACGTTCGTCTTCAAGCTGACGGACCGGCGGGA
>Ga0210121_1000137_pt1 | contig 23430 bp, 17 predicted proteins | sample Joice_ThreeSqB_D_FD_184873 | JGI IMG/M metagenome (GOLD analysis project Ga0210121, IMG submission 184873) | Wetland microbial communities from San Francisco Bay, California, USA, that impact long-term carbon sequestration - Joice_ThreeSqB_D1... | ecosystem: Environmental > Aquatic > Marine >... | reverse complement strand
GCACCGAGTACATCACCCGGTAGATATCCGTGTTGTCCATCGTGCCGTGGAGCTGCTCCGCTCCCAGACCGACCGCTTTCATCAGGATGCCGCCGCTCACGTCGTGATACTGCGCCCACGTGATGGCAAACGGGTGTCGCACGCCGTTGGCGTCGGGCTGAGCCAGGAAGAGCCTGCCGTTCGTGCCCTCGACCCCGTCCATCGGGGCCCCGTTCGAGGCCCGTGCCGGAACGGTGTCGGCCGGGAACGGTTCCCCGAACACCTGCATTCCGCCTGCGTCACTGTCGGAGGTCATGACCATCAGGGTCTCCGGGTGCGCCGAGACGTACTCCCGGATCACGCCAATGGCTTCGTCCGCACGCTGGCCCGCCTGGATTTCGCCCGAGGCGTTGTTGGCGTTGGACATGTTGTCCGTGCCCTCCTCTTCAGCCACCAGGAAGAACCGCCTTCCGCTGCGCGACAGGACGTCGAGCGCCGCCTGCACCATCTCCGCTATGGTCGGCGCCTCCGGCGGCCAGGCGACCAGGCCTTTCTCGACCAGCTGCTCTTCGGGCAGATCGTTGAAGGTGTGGTACTCGGCGAACAGGCCGAGGACCTGCGTTACCGTGTCCGCCAGCTCCAGGAGCTCAGCGCGCGTGCGCACGACCGTATAGCCGTGCTCCACGGCTTCGGCCACCAGATCACGTCCGTCGGCACGGACTCCCGGGCCGTGGACACCCGCCACTCCCTCGGGGAGGAAGTACCTTTCTCCCCCGCCCAGGATCACCTCGGCCCCGGATTCCAGGAACTGGCGGGCTATCTCTTCGTGCTGGGTGCGCTGCGGAACGCTGGCCCCGAACGCGCCGGACCCGGGCTCCGTGATCGTGCCGCTGTTCACCATCCCCACCGCGAGGCCGGCCGCCTGCGCTTCCTGCAGGATGCTCCCGTGGAACCCGGACGCCGCGGTCAGCGGCTCGGTGCCGTCCATGCCATAGCTGTCGGCGAGCACCTTCACTCCGTACGCGTGAGTCGTGGCTCCACCGTGCGACGTGGACGTCAGCCTGTCCTTCATGTGACCCGTGTACACGGCCATGTAGGGCAGCTGGTCCCAGTTGAGGCGGCCGTCCGGCCCGACGGTCATCATGCGCACCGCACCCCAGGTGTTCACCCCCATTCCGTCGGGGTGGAAGAAGACGACGCTTCCGAGCTCCCGGGCGCGTGCTGAGCCGCGAGAACCGGAAAGCGCAGTTGCCAGCGCGGCGCCCGCCCCGAGGACCAGGACGAGTGCGATCAGACGGATGGGGCTGGACATTCAAGCACTCCGATGGTCGAGCGAGGTCACGGTTCAAGCGGTGCCGGCGGCCAGCGAACATCCACCCAGATGAGGCGGTGATCGGACGCGGTTTCCGCTGCCCGAGCGAGGGTTGAATCGGCCGAAAGGGGTGGATCGACGACGCCCATGCCAATCACACGCAGATCCGAGCTCGGCAGCACGTAGTCGACGCGCACACCGCCGAGCCAGTGGGCCGTGATCCGGTTCGCGGAATCCGGATCCTGGATCCGGGGATTCTGGAGAAGCTGGTCGATCGCCGACACTCCTTCGTACACGACGTCCTCATCTCCCGGGCGGGCGTTCAAATCGCCGGCGATCACGAACGGGGACGTGGATCTGTAACCTCCTGCCATCCCCCGGTCGTCGACCAACCGATCATTCCCGTCGAGGTACAGGACCCAGAACATGATCTCGTCGAAGTTGCGGCGTCCGTTCCGGTCCTCGGGCCCGTCGAAGGCGGGCGGAGTCGGGTGGCTCACCCAGAGGTGAAGGGTATCCGGGCCGATGATGACCGGCAGGTCCCAGTGCGACTTGCTCGAGAGCCGGAAGATCGCCTCTGCCTCGGGAGTCAGGTATCCGGGCGGCATGTGTTGCCCGGGAAGATCCGCCCAGCGGAATCGCTGGAACGTCCTCGCGCCTTCCGCATCGATCGGAAAGCGTGACAGCACGGCCATTCCGTACTGCCCCGGGTACGTTCCGAAGCCAAAGGAGTCGTCGCCGTATTCCCGGGTGCCTCGATCCGAATCAGAGGCGATGATCCCGTCTCCGTTCAGGTCCAGGCCGGACAGGACTCCCGTGTTGCTCGGTGCGGAGTAGGCATACGGGTACACGATCGAGTCCGGACCCACGGACAGGTAGTGATTCGCGAACCGACGGGCGTTGATGGTCGGATCGTCAGGACGCCGCCAGTCGAAATCGATTTCGTTCAGGACGAGCAAGTCCGGCTTTGCCTCGCATACGACTACTGCTGCTGCGATGGCCCCCGGATCGAGTCCGGTCCCCATCCCATCCACGTCGGTCAGACGGTCCGTGCTCAATTCCCGGATGTTGAACGTGGCGATTCGGAGTGCGGCCGGGACGTCAGCGTTCCCGGTCGCGGCACCGTCACAGGCGCCCGCGACCGGCGCGGCGAGGAATCCGATCGCGAGCGTGAATAGCCGGGAAGTCTTACGCACGAGCGGTGGTCTTCTTACCGCCATATGTCCCGAAGACGATGTCCCACAGCGGTGAACTCACCCCGTAGTTCTCGTCCGGATCCAGGAAATGGTGCCGCATGTGAGTCCTCTTCAGCAGTTTGCCGAAGGGAGTGGGAACGGACCGATGGTGCACCACGAAATGGGTGCTGTCGTAGATCAGGTAGCCGGTGAGCAGCCCCGCGAAGGTCGGAATCGCCGACTCTGCCAGGATCGTGGAAATAATGAGCCAGGCGACGAGGCCCATTGGGATGCTGGCGACCGGAGGCATGACGAGCCGGCGCGAATCGCTCGGATACTCGTGATGCACGCCGTGAAAGATGAAGTAGATCTTGTGGCGAAGCGTCGGCAGCGCCGGGATGACGGGCTGGTCGAGCGCCAGGCCGGTCGAGATCTCGTGCGTCTCGCGCATGACCGCCTCGGGCGCGTGAAACGCGAAACGGTGCAGCAGATACTCGAGAAACGTCCAGACGAGCAGACCGATCAGGAAGTACAGCGCGCTTTCAGCCACTCCAAGCGGGCTGAGCCACAGAAGAGCCACCACGATCGGAACGTAGATCAGGTGCGGAATCAGCGGATGGACGTAGGTCGTTCGCTCCAGCAGGTCACTGCGAAACATGCGGACGGACTCGTCGCGGTTGGACACGCAGAACTCGCCCATCGGGTCCTCCTCCGAAGTTCGAGCCGATGTGGAAACAGGTGCCGAACAACATATTTCGCCGGCACCCCGCCTGAAAGGGACGAAAGTCTCCCTCAGGAGGGTCCGGGACGCCGGCAGAAGGAAGCGTCGAGGGCCAGCTCGACGGAGCGCCTAGGGCGACCAGTCGCCGGCGGCGTCCTTGGCGGGTGAGAACGTGACGCGATTCAGGTTGGTGATGCCCGTGCAATTGTTGGTCCGGCCCACGTAGAGTTCCGTATTGGTTCCGTCCGCCACACGGTCGGAGTTGAAGACCAGCCGCGAGCCGCTCGCCGACCAGCGCGGCTGGGTGTCCACGAAACCCGAAGTATCGATGGTCAGCCGGACCTGGCCCGACCCGTCCGAGTTCATGCACATGACCTCGGCGTCCCCGAGCCAGTTCGGGTCGACGGCTGTGTTGTTGCGATCGAACAGAAGCCGGCTGCCATCGGGCGACCAATCCGGCTTGCCGTCGCGACCCGGGTTGTTGGACAGATTCTGCGGGTTGCTGCCGTCCGCGGCATTCATCACGTAGACTTCGTTGTTGCCGTCCCGGTTCGTCATGAAGGCGATCAACGAGCCGTCGGGGGACCAGGCGGGCTCTTCGTCGTCGAAGGCATTGTCCGTCAGGCGGATCTCGCCCGTCCCGTCCGGTTTGATCGTGTAGATCTCGGTCGTCCCGTTGACGACGCGGTAGAACGCCAACCGCTCTCCGTCGGGCGACCAGGCGGGCTGTCGATCGGCGGCGCCGTGGTTCGTCACCCGCGTCTGGTTCGAGCCGTCGGCATCCATGACGTAAATTTCCTGGTTGCCGTCGCGTCCGCTCCAGAAGGCGATTCGCGTGCCGTCGGGCGAGATGACCGGCCAGTAGTCGTCAAAGGTATTGTCGGTGAGCTGTACGACATTCGAACCGTCCGGGTTCATCAGGTATATCTCGAAGTCGCTGTCCCGGTCGCTGTGGAACGCGATCCGGTTCGACAGCGCGTCCGCGTTGCAGGTAACCTGGATGCTCGTCACATCCGCACCCGCCACGACTCCCACCCCGGTGAGCGCGACGCAGGTCCGCACCGAAGGCTGCCCGATTACCGTGACGTCGTAGCCGGAGCCATCGGCCACCGGAGTGGAGAACGTGAAGGGGCCGTCCTGCGTGATCGTCAGGTCGTCCCCGCCGTTGTTCTGGAGGACGACGGGTTCGCTTCCGAGGCCGGATACCGTTCCACCTATGGTGTAGGCGTCGGCGCAGTCCACCGTCACGTCGGTGACATCGGAGCCGCCGACGGTGCCGATGCCGGCGCTCACCGAGCACACCTGGCCGGCAGGCTGCACCAGCACGGTGACCGCGTATCCGGAGCTGTCCGGGATCGGCGAGCCGAAGGTGAATGCGCCGTTCCCGGACACCGTCAGGTCGTCCCCGCCGTTGTTCTGGAGGACGACCGACCCGGAGCCGAGCCCGCTCACCGTGCCGCCCACCGTGTACAGATTCTCCGAACAGGCGACCGAGATCGAGGTCACGTCGGCACCGGCCACCGTGCCGCTGCCTCCGGTCACTGCGCACGTCTGCCCGGAGGGTTGGGTCGTCACCTCGACCGAGTAGGCGGACCCTGACGTGAGCCGCGTCGCGAAGGCGAAGCCGCCGTTCGTGGCGATCGACAGGTCATCACCGCCGTTGTTCCGCAGAACGAGACCGGCCCCGGTAAGACCCGCGACCGTGCCACCGACCGAGTAGGTAGCCGGCTGACACGCGACCGTGACATTGGTCACGTCGGCCTGACTCACGGTCCCGTTGCCGTTGCTGACCTCGCATTCCTGCCCCGCGGGCTGAGATGCCACGACGACGTTGTATGCCGATCCGGGCGGGAGGGTCGTGGAGAACTGGAAGTCGCCGTCAGCCGTGAGGGAAAGAACGTCGGTTCCGTTGTTCTGGAGAACGACTGCCCCGCCCTGGAGACCCGTGAGGGTACCCCCGACGGCGTATCTCTGGGTCGGAGAAACGCCATCCTCGCCCGAACACGCCAAGAACAGGCCCCCCGACAGCAAGACCGCTCCCACGGCGAGCTTCCGGTATCGACAGCTCACTGACCCTCCCGAACTACGTTCTCTGAATCTCGACCGTCCCGCGTTCCGCGCGGGATCGGCCGGTTTGGTTCGCAAGACCAGGGCCAGAATCCGGCGACCTGGGCCCTCGGCAACCCGGATGTCCGATCAACCCGATTTTGAGCGGCGGAAGCTTATGAGGCGGGACACTCACGGGCAACACGGGCGATCGTGCCTCAGACTCGGAACGGGAGGCCTGTTGCATTCACGCAACACCTGGGCAGGATTGCCGGCCTGCTCGCAGCACGCGTCACGGGATCGGCCGAATCCTCACGGCGGAGACTAGAAGACGGTGTAGATGAAGGGCGCGAGCGCCGACCCCTGGGCAAACACGAGCAGGGAGCCCACGACCAGGAGCATGACGATGATCGGGAGGAGCCACCATTTCTTGCGGACGCGCATGAACGCCCAGAGCTCACTCAGAAGACTGTTCTTCGGCATGTCGGCCTTCCTGGGGCTGTCTGTCAGAACTGTCGATCAAGATTACCGCGATCGCCCGGTTCGCGCACGATCCAGTACCCCGTCTTAGATGCGGCGTGCCGAAGCGGATCCCGGCCCAGCAGGCGCATCAGCAGTCCCGCCGGCGTCAGCACGACCAGGTATACGATGCCGAGAAAGATCGGCGTGGTGACCCTGGATATGGCATGCGCCATCCGCATCCAGCCGGCGTGCACCGGCCCGAGCCGGCCCGGAATGACGAGACCCGCGACCGCGAGCAACGCTCCCAGACCACCGAGGATGGCCGGCGCGACGATGTGGCCGCGCCAGAGTCCGATCGCCGCCAGGACTCCCAACGCCACACCGACCGTCAGGCCGAACTTACGGCCTTCGCGCGGCGTCAATCGAGCTCCAGAATCGATCGCCAATCTTCCTCCTCTTCCCAGTCTGGCTGCGCCTTCTTGTCGAGCAGGAACGGCCACAGCACGAGGTAGTCCATGGCCGTTCGCATGAAGCACGTGTACGCGTCCCGCGGAGAACAGACGATCGGCTCTCCCCGCACGTTGAACGAAGTATTGACGAGCAACGGACACCCCGTGAGTCGCTCGAAGGCTCTCAGCAGGTCGCGATAGTTCGGGTTGAATTCGGGTCCCACCGTCTGGACTCGGGCGGAATAGTCCACGTGTGTGACCGCCGGAACATCGGACCGTTTGAGGTTCAGCTTCTCGATGCCCCAGAGGTGTTCCTTGTCCTTCGGAATCGGGAGCCGGCGCTCTTCCCTCAGCGGAGCGACCAGCAACATGTAGGGCGACTCGCAGTCCAGGTCGAAGTAGTCCCCCGCGCGCTCCGCGAGCACGCTGGGCGCGAAGGGTCTGAAACTCTCCCGGAACTTGATCTTGAGATTCATCTGGGCCTGCATGCGTGAGCTCCGCGCATCTCCCAGGATGCTGCGAGCCCCCAGGGCCCGTGGTCCGAACTCCATCCGGCCATCGAACCAGCCGACCACGTTCTCCGAAGCCAGAAGCTCGGCCGTCCGGCTCAGAAGCTCCTCGCGCTCGAGGAGCTCGTAGCTCGCCCCCGACTCGTCGAGATACGACCGGATCTCGTCCGCCCCGTACTCCGGGCCGAGGTAGGCCCCGCTCATTCCGTCCCTGGCGACGCTGATCGTCCGGGGCTGCCGGCACCGCCTGTGCCAGGCCAGCTGCGCGGCGCCGAGCGCCCCTCCCGCGTCTCCGGCGGCGGGTTGGATCCATATGTTCTCGAACGGACCTTCCCGCAGGATGCGGCCGTTTCCCACGCAATTGAGAGCCACGCCCCCGGCCAGACAGAGGTTCTTCTTGCCGGTCTCCCGACGCGCGGTGTGCGCCATCCGGAGCATCACCTCTTCACACACCTCCTGAACCGAACGGGCCAGGTCCATGTCTCTTTGGGTGATCTCAGCCTCCGGTGAGCGCGGCGCGCCCCCGAACAGCTTCTCGAAGGCCCGGTTCGTCATGGTGAGGCCCGTCGTGTAGCCGAAGTACTGCTGGTTCAGCCTGAACGAGCCGTCGTCGCGCAGATCCATCAACTCGTCGAGGATCAGCTTCGCGTATCTGGGCTCTCCATACGGTGCGAGTCCCATCACCTTGTACTCGCCGGAGTTGACCTTGAAGCCGGTGTAGTACGTGAAGGCGGAGTACAGGAGCCCCAGCGAGTCCGGCCAGTGAAGCTCACGCAGGATGTCGATCTCGCCGTCGACCCCGACACCGATCGACGCGGTCGCCCACTCTCCGACCCCGTCCATCGTCAGAATCGCCGCCTTGTCGAAGGGAGACGGATAGAAGGCGCTCGCGGCGTGCGACTCGTGGTGCTCCGCGTACAGAACATCGCCGTCGAACCCCAGTTCCTCGCGCAGCGCGCGGTCCATGAACAGCTTTTCCTTTATCCACAGAGGACCGGCGAGGAGGAATTGCCGCAGACCGCTGGGTGCGACTCCCAGGTACGTTTCCAGGATCCGCTCGAACTTGAGGAGCGGCTTGTCGTAGAACGCCACCAGGTCGAGGTCCGACGCTTCCACCTCGGCGCGGCGCAGGCAGAAGTCCACCGCGTTTCGGGGGAAGGAGGCGTCTCCCTTCTTGCGGGTGAACCGCTCTTCCTGCGCGGCAGCTACGATCTCGCCATCCCGCAGAATGCACGCCGCGCTGTCGTGGTAGAAGGCGGAGATGCCCAGGATGAATGTCGGGTCGCTCATTCCTTCCCCGCCTCCAGTGCCTCGATGCCCTCCACCAGGGCGCGGGCGACCAGGTCATCGCCCTCCGCGGTGAGGTGACTCTCAACCCGGAACGGGAACAGGGACATCGGATCGGAGTGTCGCGCCAGAGTCTCGTACAGATCGATCATCGGAATGTCGAGTTCTCTCACCTGTTCCATGATGGCTTCCCGGTGCGGATTCGCCGGCAACCTGTCGTCGAACCGGCGGTGCGACGGCAGGTAAGCAAACACCAGCTTACCCCCCCATCCAGAGACATCGTCCCGCATCCGGGCGGCGACCCCCGCGAAAGCCGCCGGGTCCCAAATTTGCTCCGGCGTCCGTGACCGCCCGAGCGTCGAGAGCCGCGTCTTGAGCTCGGTCAGCCGTATCCAGCCCGCGACCGACCGTCTTCTCCTGAGGGCTGAACGCCGTCGCTCGCGCTCCTCCGCCATCCGCGCGGCTTCCTCGGATCGCAACCTCCTGACGCGCTCGCGCAATTTCCCGGCCAGAAGGGGCGTGAGGGCCCGCAGACCCTGCCTGAACTCCGGCTCCAGGTATCGGGGGAGGACGTCGCTCTCCCGCTCTGCGAGAAGATCCCTCAGGTCGTTTCCCTCGTAGAACAGCCAGATCACCAGGGCCGGCCGGAGCGGCGCCAGATACTCACGCTCCATTCCCAGCTGCACGAGGGGTCCGCTCCCTTCGAGCCCTATTCCCAGCACGGAATGATCGAACTGTCGCAGCTGTCCCACAATTGTCTGGTCGAACGGAACGCACCAGCCGTGAACGAAGGAATCGCCCAGCAGAGCGATCTTCACTTCGCCGGGCGCGTGGCTGCCTGGCGGATTGTTGAAGCCGTACTCATCCGCTTCGTAGGTGACCCAGTCGCCCGACTCGTTGCAGAAGACCGTCAGGACGTCGGGTATGCCGGGTGACAGCGGGACGACCGAGCGCCCGTCGATCGCGATCGCGTTGTCGGGATCGAGAAAGTGTGACGCGTCGATGCTGGGCCACGCCTCGATTCCGCGGGCCTCGAGGTCTCGCACGACCTCCAGGGTCGTGCGTCGATCGAACGGAACTCCCGCGTCGGCCGCAGCCAGGCAGCCGGCCTGGTTGAGCCACTCGCCCGGACAGATCGAATCGGCCTCGATGCTGGTCATCGAGAACCCGGCCACCTTCGCGGGGAAGGCCCTGAGAAACGCCTCCGCGGCAAAGACCGAGCCGATCAGCGAGACGAGCAGGAGAACGGCGCCCAATCGGCGTTCGACGGACGAACGCAGCGCCAGCACGGAAAGGAGCAGCCCCAGCGCCGGGAGCACGTACCAGAACACGAAGGAGACGGTCCGGTCGGCCCGCTGGCCCGGCACGATGATCGAGTACGCCAGGCCGAAACCGAATGTGGCGGCGGCGGTCCAGAGAATCGTGGCCACTATTACCGCGACTCGCGGGGAGACGGGTGGAGAATCGGGCGCGGATGGGCCGAAAGATGAACCGGGGGTAGCGATCATTGCCGATGTATACAGCGACCGCGGTCTTTCGGTCCCCGTCCAGCATCCGGCGTGCTAGATCCCCTCGCAGCTGTGGCCGGCGAGGAGCCGCTGCAGCGGTGCGTAGTCCCAGATCGACTCGAAGTCGATCCGGGCCATGCCCTGAATCTCGTCGTAGGGAACCCCTTTGCGGTTGGCCGCCCGGAGGTGCTGCACGGCCTCCGCCGGCTGACCGAGGATCGCGTCGACTCTCGCCTGCCAGAAATCCGGATCGTAGTCGGCGTAGCCTCGTCCATGCGGAACGGCGGGCACACTGTCCAGCAGCGCACGGGCGCGCTCCGGTTGGCCGTTCCGAGCAGCGAGAACGGCCCGCGGCCCCAGTGAATATTCGGGCGCGACCGGCCAACCCGCCTCGACCAACCGGTCGGCGTACTCCTGCGCTGTCGCCCACTCGCCGGCGCGATAGGCCAGTACCCACTGTGCAAACAGGTACCAGGCAGCATCGCGATCGGAAGCCGGGCGAGTCGCGTACCACGCCCGGGCGCTGTCCAGAATCGTCCTATACTCGGGTCGATCCGACGAGATGTCGAACGGCCCCCAATACAGCAGCTTCAAGTAGAGCCTGTGGCCCCTCGCTCCGAGTCCCCGGACCTGCCCGAGGTAGTCCTCCAGTCGGATTTCGGACCCGCTGACCGCTGCCGCTCTGACTTCTGAGGCGAGCGCTCTGTACTCGTCGCCCGGGTGCAGCTCGTCGGTGAGCTGCTCGAGCGCCGCGGCAGCATCCTGCGCCTCTCCATCCGGATTGCCTTCCAGGTGGTGTACGTCGAGTCGCACTGTCCAGTACGCCGGAGACCACCGGCTCATCCACCCCGAGCGCGGGCTCAGTCCGCGCAGCGTCGACAACGCCTGGTCGCGGCAGCCGATGTGCCTGGCGGCCAGGGCCTGGATGTAGCGCCACTCCGAGTCCGGGGCGAGCGCGACGACTTCGGACGCGGCTCTGTACTCGCCGGCCAGGTCGCCGTGGATGAACGCCAGGTGGTAGCGCAGCATGGCGCGATCCCATTCCGGCAGCCGGTCGATGCGTCGCTCGAGGGAGTGAGCGACGGAATCCGCCCTTTCGGCCTGCCCGGAGTTCCACATCGCGAAGATAGCCCACAGGAGTGGCGCCGTGAACGCCGTGTCGGCCTGCCAGGCCGCGACGAACAACTCGGCCGCCCGCTCCTGAGAGGCCCGGTCACCTTCGAGGAACAGGTCCAGTGCAGCCGAATATTCCTGGTAGGACTGGTAGCTCGGGGGCTGGCTGGCGGGTCCGGTCCAGTGACGCATCCGGTCGTCGAGCTGCCCGGCCAGCGCTCCCATCGCGCTCCTCCGCAGCATCTCCAGCGTCTGCAGTTCCGTGCTCTTCGCGGGCAGCGCCGGTGCTACCGCAAACAGGATTTCACCACTTGCCGGATCCAGCCCGAAGACCTCGAAACTCGCCGAATCGCGATGGCCGTGAACGTATCCGCCGAGTACGAGGTCGACGTCTCCGTGAACTCCCGCGGCCACGATGCGACCGAGCATCGTGGTGTCGCCCTCGACCTCCGTTTCCGTCACGAGTCGAAGCGCCGACACGGGAGGCACCACGCGTACCCGACCGGTTCGCGCGATCTCCGTACTCAACCAGTCGGCAGCCAGCCGCGCCAAAGGATCCAACGTCGCATCGCCCGTCTGGTTCGCGAATGGGGCAACGAGAATGCGGGGAATCCCAACCCCTCCTTCCGAGGGGCCGATGGCCTGCCGTGTCTGCGCGAACACCAGCAGCGAGACGACCACGGCAGCGGACAGGATGGCCCGAGTCCTCCAGCGGTGATCACGCCGCGTCGGCTCCAGTGAAACACCCGGATCGCCAGGCGCCGCTGACTCCTCGACCCGCGGTGGAGTCGGACGCGGAAGCGACTGGTCCACAGGGACCGCTTGCTTCGCTCGAGCGAACGCGTCCTGCACGGCAGGAGATGGTTCGGCCCCCGAATCGCTGAGAAGCTTCTTCTGGTACAGACCGTATTCGTGCCTCACTCCCGATTGGTCTCCCGCTCTGCCCAGAAGGCCTAGCAGGTAGATCAGGCTTCTCTCATCCCACGGCGTGAGTCGAGCAAGCCGACGAGCCCATCTCGCCGCGCCCAACAGGTCGCCCGCCTCCTCGTCGCGTGAAGCGAGCGACCGGGCACCCTCCTCGGCGAGTCGCCGCAACCTTCCTCTTTCCCCCTCGAGCCAGTGATCGAAGTCGGGGGCATCGGGAAGGTAGAAACCGTCCAGAAAGTCGCCCCCGTAAAGAGAGAGGGCGTGCTCCCGTCTCCCCTCGTTCAGAGCGGCCTCGAACTCGACCGCGTCGCATGAGACGAAGTCGGGCCTGAGGGCGATCGTCTCCTGCCCCGTCGCCGCGAACGGGTCGTCCCCGAGCGACTTGCGGATCACGTAGAGGGACTGGCTCAACGCGCGCCGTCCCCGTCCCTGTGAGAGATCGGGCCAGAACAGCACCAGGAGCTTGTCTTTGGGGATCGCCCTGTCGGCCGCTTGCATGGTGAGGAAGGTGAGGAGGGCGATCCGCTTCGGTTGTCCGATCAGATCTCTGGGAGCCTCGCCTGCATCGCAGATCAGGTCGAGAATACCCAGTGTCCGCAGTCGGATCATTGGTCAACCTTCCTGTGTCACGTCGCACGTGATACACACGTGACGGAACGGCTTCAAAATGAGGGTCGAACCGTCATCTGCGGTCGGTCGGAAGGGTGCCTTGCCTCGTCATCTGTACGGTAAGGTCTCGGCCGGCCGGCCGCAATTATGGCTCGAAGCCGACCCGAGCAGGTTTCGTGCCCCCCGAAAGGAGTCAGACATGCGAAACGGACCCGTGGTCCTGGCAGGGTTGGTGGCGCTCGTGCTCATCGGTTGCTCCGACTCCATCGTCGGCGCAGACGAGGAGCTGGCGAATCCTGTGCTGAAGAAGGGCGGAGGAGGCCAGCCTCCGGCTGCGGACTACTACCCGATCACGGTGACGTTTGACGACGGCCCGGGTTATCGGATCCGCAGCGACGCAGAACGCCGCGACGACCTGACCGACTTCTCCTACGTCGATGGCGAATGCGGCGTGTGGGCGAACATCGGGAACTTCGACGACGCCCGTCTCGATCCCGACCGCGACTACAAGGGGAAGCTCAGCCGCACGTGTGGCGACCCGCGCGTGCTGGTCTTCGATTTCGAAGATCCACGGCCGGACCGTGCGGACGGCATCTTCATGAGCATCGACGGCCTCTACGCCATGCACGACGGCGATACCGCCACGGTCGAAGCGCAGTTCAACGTCTGCAATACCCTCGTATTCCCAACCGTTCAGGCTGTGCGCACGGGCTCGAGCTGGCTGGTCACCGCGGAGGGAGATGACGCCTACGCCGACTGCAGCGGGGACGGCTCGCACCACAACATGCCGTTCAAGCTCACGATCACCATGCCGTAGGGACGTGCCGATGGGCTCTGAGGATCTGCGGCCGTGCTCGAACACCCGGAGGAGGTCGTCACCATGAGGTCAGGAAGAATGCCGAGAAAGCGCCGCTCGTTCGTTCCGGTGGTCCTGGTGATAATCGGTTGCCCGGCAGCCTGGTCCTGCGGGGGCGACCCCGCAGGACCCTCGACCGACCCACCCGCGGTGACCGTCACGTCCGTGAGCGTCACTCCCTCGGATGCCTCTCTGGAGACGGTGGGCGATACAGTGCGCCTGGCAGCGGCGGCGCGGGACAGCCACGGCGGAGTTCTGGCCGGACGGACGTTCACCTGGAGCTCCTCCGCCCCGAGCGTGGCGACAGTCAGCACGGCCGGGCTCGTAACCGCCGTGTCGAACGGAACCGCCACCGTGAAGGCGACGACCGGTGGAGTCGACGGTTCCGCATCCGTGTCCGTGCAGGTGCCGACGACGGGAGCGCTGCGGATCGCCACGACCACCGTGGGACGGAACCTGGACCCGGACGGTTATACGGTGATTCTGGACGGCGCGGACATGGGGGCCATCGGACCGGACGCGGCGATGACACTTCAAGCCCTGGAACCCGGTTCCCATACGGTGGAGCTGACGGGACAGAGCGACACGTGTCATGAATTCTATGAATATCCTGTTCCGGTCACCGTGGTGGCAGGCTCCGTGGTCGATGTGCAGCTCGGTGTCGAGTGCCTCGGCATACCCGCGGAGGTGGTCCTCGCTTTTTCGCAGAGCCGGTTCGCCGCGGACACCGCCGTAGTGAACATCCTGGGCCTGGCAGATGGAGACCCCGAGCCCATTCCGATCACGTTCCATCCGGCTTCGGACTGGAGTCCGGATTGGTCGCCCGATGGCACAAGGCTCGCGTTCAGCAGGGGCGGGGTGATTCACGTGTTGAGCGCCGATGGAACCGAATTGCGGTCCTTCGAGGAAGGGACGAACCCGGACTGGTCGCCGGACGGCACCCTGATCGCCTACGACAATGGCAGCCGTACCTTCGTGTTCGAGCCGGACGGCGCGCCCGGTAGGAGGTTCGTCGGAGACGGAACGGCGCCGCACTGGTCGCCGGACGGCACCCGCATCGCCGTGGATGACCTCGTGACTCAGAACCAGACCGACATCTTCCTGATGAGTCCGAGCGGCGCCAATCGAATCAACATCACCGACGACATTTCGACCGCGGATCGAGAGCCGGCGTGGTCTCCGGACGGTTCGCAATTCGTGTTTCGGAGCCTGGACCGGACCGAGAGTTCCGGCTACGACCTGTGGATCATGGACTCGAACGGATCGAATCCCGTCGAGATCTACGCCGGGCAAGCTGCAGACATCAACCCGGAGTGGCTGCCCGACGACCGGATTCTCTTCGCCCCGGGCACCGGCGGAATCGCCATACTGGATCCGGCTGACGGGTCCCTGACCCTGGTCGTGAGTGATGGGCCGGGGATCGCGAGCGGCGGTCCGACCTGGCGCCCGGGTCCCTAGTCGGGCCTTCGTTCATACACATCCTGGGGCCCGAGTCGCTCCAGGAGGGCGTAGTGCCGCCATTCCTCCTGGAACAGGGGGTCCTTGGCGGCCCAGGTCAGCCAATCGAACTCCAGGGGGTCGAACAGGCTCTTTCTGGGCCGCACGTCCACGACGACCAGGTCAGGACGAAAGGTCTGCAGGTCCTCTGCCACGGCACGGCGCGTCCAGTCCATGATGCGCTCCAGCTCTCGTTCCTCGCCCGGGGGAAGGGAGCGCCCGCTGCCGTGCAAGCCATGCCAGACGCCCGGCACGGGCCAGAGAGTCGGGAAGCGCGACCCCCAAGTGACGCCCGCCTCGATGACGAGCGGAAAGCCCAGCGACATGTTGGATCCGAAGGCCGCGATCGTCCCCCCGGGTGCTTCCCGCTCGATCACGTCGTACAGCTCGGTCTCCCGGGAGCTTGGATAGCGGCCGTTGGCGAAGAACAGGGTACCGATGACGACGACGCCGAGGAAGGCGACGATGCGCTGCCATGGCTCGAGCAGTCCCCTGTCGCCCACCAGGGGACCGCCGGCCGCCAGAGGCAGGAGGGCGACCAGCACGAGGGCCATCACCGGCCCGGTGTGATACGGGAACCCCTTCATCTGCCATACGTACGCCCCGAAAAACCCCAGCGCCGCCAGCCAGAACGTGTCGTTCACACGCGGCTGCTTCATTGCGGGACGCGCCACCAGGTAGCAGAGCAGGAGTCCCACCAGCAGCAGCGTCGACCCCTGGACCAGGAAGGCGCGCAGCGGAACACCGAAGCCGAGCGAGTACGTCGCCAGGGCCAGCGGCACCACGTCGCGCAGGTACTCGGGATGGACCAGCGGCACGCTCATTCCGTACAGGATGCCGACACTCACGAGGACGATCGAGTCCGGCCGAATCGCGGCCCTGATCGACCGATGCCTGGCGATCTCGCGCAGTTCCAGCAGCAGGGGCACGAGAACGAAGTAGGGCTTGAGCGCCAGCCCGAGGGCGGCAAGCAGCCCTGCCACCGCGGCGGGTCCTCTTCGCACCGGCCGACCGGACGCGCGGAGGGCGGCGCAGAAGAAATAGCCGAAGGCGAGAACGACGACGATGTGCTCCCGCTGGCCGAACGACCCTCGCGGAACGGCGAGAGACGCGATCAGAGCGCCGAGCAGGAGGAGCGTCCAGAGGCCGGGATCATCCTCGCGAGCCTCCCGGGTCATCCGCACGGAGAGAGACAGCGAGGCCGCGACCATCGCGAAGATCCAGAGGACGAACGAAGGCATCAGGCCGAGTCCGGTCCAGCGGGACAGCAGTACTGGCGGGACGTGAAGATAGAAGTTCAGCGGCGGGTTGATCTCGACCATGTCGACGTAGAAGCGGGCCCCATCGAGCCACCGTCCGGTCGAGTAGAGCGACCAGGCCGAGTCGTGGTTGACAGTCCCGGGAAGGTAGTACGACAGGGCGCCCAGCCACGCCAGCACGAAGATCCACGGCGTCCAGCGGAGCACCCGGTTCACGGGGCGTCCGCCCTGGGGGCGAGGTCCGCCGTCTTCACGGCGCGGGCCGGAGTGTGCTCGTGTGAAACGACGCGATGATCGACGATCCCGGCAGACTCCCGAGAGGAAGCCGGTACTCCATCAGAAGCAGTCGGGCCAGCGCCCGGTGAGCGGCGACGGCCAGCCCGTCCGGCGCCCGGATCCGCGTCGACCGCCGCCCCGTCCGGCGCGCCACGACACGAATCGGGAAATAGAGCGACCTGAAGAAGAAACGCTGCCGAACGAGAGTCCAGTCCAGTGAATGGGCGAGCTCCTCGATCATCGCGGGCTCGTATCGACGGAAGTGACCGTTGTACTCATCGTAGTTGGTCCACAGCTCCGGGCACGCGGGCACCGTGACGATCACGTGCTCGAGATTCGCATACCTGGAGGCGACGGCCTCCAGGAACTCAACCGGGTCCGACAGGTGTTCGATCACGTCGAGCAGCGTCACGACCGAAAACCGGTCGCGCTCGGCCCTCTCGAGATCTTCGGCGCGCGCCCCACGGTAGATCCAGGCTCCGGTCCCCGACACGGGAGCCACGTCAGCGGGCTCGACTCCGTACGCTTCGATTCCGCGCCGTCGAAGGTGCGACAGAGTGACGCCGCGCCCGCAGCCGATATCCAGGACCGGCCGGCCGGGACAGAGCCGCGTGAGCTCCCGCGCCACGATGGCGCTCCTCGCGATATGCCACCAGTGCCTCTCGATCCCATCGGGATAGATATGGCTGAACTGGTCCGGGTTGAATTCCGTGCCCATCAGCGGAAGATAGTCCCGGCGTTCCGAGACCAGCAAAGAGCGCGGCCGGCGTTCGAGCCGCCTCCGGGCACTTCGTCTCGACGCCGAACTCTGCGCCGGCCCATATTGGGTCTGCGGCACGAAGCGGCCGGACGCGTGGTGGAATCCGATTTGCAGGCGCAGGCGAGCATGATGAATTCAGGAAACACCATCCCTGGCCGTCCCGCGGCCACGAGTGACGGGGAGCGGTCCGTCGCCCTCTCGGTAGTGATTCCCCTGTTCAACGAAGCGGAGAACGTCGACGACATGTACCGGAGTCTGTGCGAAGTGCTGGATGCGAACGCCGAGATGGTGTTCGTCGATGACGGCAGCACCGACTCCACGTTCGAGCGCCTGGTCGAGGCCACGAGCGGGGATCCACGGGTTCGAGTCATCCGGTTCCGGAAGAACTTCGGGCAGACGGCGGCGCTCTCGGCGGGGATCGATCACTCCCGGGGCGAGATCATCGTTCCGATCGACGGGGACCTCCAGAACGACCCCGGTGACATCCCCCGGCTGCTGGCGAAGCTCGCGGAGGGATACGACGTGGTCAGCGGCTGGAGGCAGGACCGCAGGGACCCTTGGGCACGGCGCATTCCATCCAGGATCGCCAATCGGGTGATTTCCATCGTATCGGGCGTGCAGCTGCACGATTACGGCTGTTCGCTCAAGGCGTACCGACGCAGCGTCCTCGAGAACGTCCGGCTGTACGGAGAGATGCACCGGTTCGTCCCGATTTACGCCACGTGGCAGGGCGCCCGCGTCACCGAGCTTCCCGTGACGCACCGGGAGCGCCGGAAGGGAAGCTCGCACTACGGTCTGGACCGGACGCTCAAGGTCATCCTGGATCTGATCGTCGTGAAGTTCCTGGAATCGTACGCCACGAAGCCGATCTACGTCTTCGGTGGTTTCGGCCTGTTGTCGCTGTTCGCAGGGCTCGTGGTAGGGCTCATCACCCTCTATCTCAAGATCACGGGAATCCGCGACCTGGTGTCCACGCCGCTTCCCCTGCTCGTCGTCCTCCTGATCCTCGTCGGCATTCTCAGCGTGCTGCTGGGCCTCGTCGCCGAGCTGACGGTGCGTACGTACTACGAGTCCCAGGGCAAGAAGACGTACGTCGTCTGGGAAGCCGAGAAGCCGGTGTGAAGGAACGTCTGCTCGACTACCTGGCCTGCCCCGACTGCGGGGCCGACCTCGAACTGAACGCCGCGAGCGACGAGCGCGGCGAGATCATGGAGGGAAGGCTCCAGTGCCGTAACTGCGGCTCGACTTTCGAGATCCGGAGAGGCGTCCCCCGCTTCGCAGCGCTCCTCGCTCGATCCGAGAATCGAACCGCCCGGGCCTTCGGGTACGAGTGGACGCACTACTCGGAGCTGGACCGCAACTATCGGCAGCAGTTCATCGACTGGATACGGCCCGTAGAGCCCGACTTCTTTTCGGGCAAGGCAGTGCTGGAAGGCGGATGCGGCAAGGGCCGCCATACGAGCCTGGCCGCCGAGTTCGGTGCGTCCGACGTGGTCGCAGTCGACCTCAGCGAGGCCGTGGACGCGGCCTTCGACAACACTCGTGGGCACGAGAACGCGCACATCGTCCAGGGCGACATCCACCGGCTCCCCGTGAAGCGCTGCTTCGACTATGCCTTCTCCGTCGGAGTGCTGCACCACCTGCCCGAGCCGGAGTCCGGCTTCAGGTCGCTGGTGTCCCGGATCCGGCCGGGCGGTCACGTCTCGGTGTGGGTGTACGGCCGCGAAGGTAACGGGTGGATCGTGCACCTGGTGTCGCCCATTCGCAGGAACCTCACCTCACGAATGCCCCCCGGGTTGCTGGATTTCGTGTCCGCATTCGCGACCGTACCGCTTTTCGGAGCCACACGGCTCGTGTACGGTCCCACCGGCGGCAGGTTGTTGGGGCTCGATCTCCCCTACGGGGAGTACCTGAGCTACATCGCTCCCTTTCCGTTCCGCGAACAGCGTTCGATCGTGTTCGACCACCTGGCGGCCCCTATCTCCCATTACGTGAAGGGCGGTGAGCTCGCCGGCTGGTTCCAGCACCTCGGGCTGGAGCAGGTCTCGGTGGAACGGCACAACCAAAACAGCTGGCGCGGATTCGGTCGGATTCCCCAGGTCGCCGGCGGATAGCGCGATGTGCGGAATCGCCGGCTACGTAGCCCTCGATGGGCATCCCGTCCAGGAAGAGCCGATCGTAGCGATGCTCGACCTCCTGCGGCATCGGGGCCCGGACGACAGCGGCACGTTCCTCGGCCCCGGCGTAGCGCTCGGCAACAGACGGCTTTCCGTGATCGATGTGGCGGGAGGACACCAGCCCATGAGAGGCGACCGTTCGACGACGATGCTCGTCCTGAACGGGGAGATCTACAACTACCGCGAGCTGGCCCGGGAGCTCGAAGCGCACGGCGACTCGCTGCGCACGAAGTCGGACACGGAAGTGGCAGCGCGCGCCTACGACCGATGGGGCCTGGATTTCCTGGATCGGCTCGACGGCATGTTCGCGCTCGCGCTATGGGACGGGGAAGCGCGACGTCTCGTGCTCGCACGGGACCGACTGGGAGAGAAGCCCCTCTACTATGCCGTGGCCGACGGGCTCGTGATCTTCGCCTCGGAGCTGTCCGCGATGCTGTCCCACCCCGCGGTGCCCCGGGAGCTGGATCCAGCTTCGCTGTCCACCTACCTCGCGCTCGAGTACCTGCCGGCGCCGGCGAGCATCATCCGGGGAGTCGAGAAGCTGGAACCGGGCTCGGTGCTGGTCGTGCAATCCGGCCAGGTTCGCATGAACCGTTACTGGAGAATCGACCCGCGTCCGGCGGAATCGCCGCCAGCCTACCGGGATGCGGTCGACCGGCTGCGACATCTCCTCGAAGACGCCGTCCGGACCAGGCTGGTGAGCGATGTGCCCCTGGGCGTCTTTCTGTCCGGCGGCGTGGATTCCTCTACCGTCGCCGCGTTTGCGGCGCGGCACACCGAGCTCGACACGTTCACGGTCGGCTTCGAGGAAGCGAGCTTCGACGAACGACGGCACGCGAAGGGGGTGGCGACTCATATCGGCGGCACGCACCACGAGCTCGTGCTGACGGGCAAGGAAATGTCCGACCTGGCGCCTTCTCTCGGCAGACTGCTCGATGAACCGCTCGGCGACGCCTCTGTCGTCCCTACCGTCCTTCTGTCGGAGTTCGCCCGCCGGAATGTCACCGTGGCACTGGGCGGCGACGGCGGCGACGAGCTGTTCGCCGGCTATCCCATGCACCAGGCCCACCGAGTGGCGCCCCACATTCGCCGGCTCCCCGCAGCGGTCAGGCGGTCGCTGACGGCCGCGGCGCTCCGGCTCCCGGTCTCTCACCGGAATTTTTCACTCGGTTTCAAGGCCACGACGTTTCTTCGAGGCGCAGGAGCGGCCCCACCCCTCAATCACGCCCTGTGGATGAGCTCCTATGCGCCGCGGGAGCAGGAAGGCCTGCTCACCAGGGACGTGTGGGAGGCCGCCGGACGTGGGACCGCGGCGTTCGGCCCGCTGACACGGATCTGGGAAGAGTCGGAAGGGGCACCGCTTGGTGCCCGGGCCCGCCATCTGGACGCGTTGACGTACCTGCCGGGAGACATCCTCACGAAAGTCGATCGAGCGAGCATGTCCGTGTCGCTCGAGGTCAGGGCGCCTTTTCTGTCGCGTGCCGTGACCGAATTCGCGTTCTCATTGCCGGATTCCTATCACATGCGAAGACTGAACGGAAAGCGGCTGCTGAAGGACGCCGTCGCCGACCTGCTTCCGCCGCAGGTGTTACGCCGACCGAAAAAGGGATTCGGAATTCCGGTGGCGCGATGGCTGAACGGACCCCTGACCGAGTTGACCGACGACCTCCTCAACCCCGAGGCGCTTGCGGGCCCTGGCCTGTTCGACCCCCTTGAGGTGCGGCGCAGGCTCGACGAGCACCGCTCAGGCGTGCGCGACCACCGAAAGCCGCTGTGGACGCTGCTCGTGTTCGAGATGTGGCGGCGGGCTCACCTCACGGACGGATCCTGAACACACCCGAGAGGCCTCACTCCCCGCTTTCCGTCGTGGCCGCCTGCGGCACGACCTTACGGACGATCATGGCGATGAGGAGCAGCAGGCCGAACATGCACACCATCAGCGGCCCGGTCGGAAGGTCGAAACGGAAAGACAGGCTCAGACCGGCGAGAGAAGCCACCGCGGCCACCCCCCAGCTGATGGCGATCAGGCCGATCGTCGCGCGCGTGAACTGGAAAGCGACGACCGCCGGGACCACGAGAAAGGTGAACACCAGCAGGACACCCGCCAGAGGTACGGCGAGCGTGATGACGACACCGAACAGGAGGTAGAACAGGAAGTCCCACCACCGGATGTTCCAGCCTCTGGATTCCGCCGCCGATTCCTCGAGCGAAATGGTGAGAAAGCGATCCCGGAGAAGCCACTGCAGGACGCCGACGAGAGCGTACACCAGTGCGATCCGGCCGATGACGGGCCAGGTCACCCACAGCAGGCTCCCGACCAGCACGTCCTTGATCGCGTCCCCTCCCGCAGGGGTGCGATCCGCTACGAGGAGCGCGGCGGCCGTAGCCACGATGTACACGATCCCGATGATCGCCTCCTGGGGCACGCGCCGTTCTTCCCTGTGCTCACGCGTAATCGCGAAGACCAACGCGCCGAGCGTGGTGAACCCGAGCGCGAAGGCGTAGGACAGAGGAGAATCCGTGCTCACGTGGAACAGGAGCCCGAACGTCCCCCCCAGGGCGGCCATCTGGGCCAGCGCCAGATCGACGAAGATCACTCCGCGAGCGATGATGTGAACGCCCAGGTAGGCCAGCATGGCAACGAGTACCATCGACGCAACGAACGGGGCGACCATCAGCTGAAGCAGGTCCGGCATGTGTCGGCTCCTGTGATTGAGATTCCCGGATTCGTTGGCGGGAACCCTTGGCGGTCCTATCTCCCCGCTTGCGCGAAGGCGGCGGCGAGCTCTCCGACCCACAAGTTCACGAGATCCTCATACGTCTCGATGCCCGGCGCGCCGTACGTGTTCGAAGGCACGATCACGGCCGTGGCATTCGTACGCTCCGCTACCGACAGTACCTGGTTCCGATCGAAGTAGTTGGTGGAGAAAAGAACGTGAATATGGCGCCTCTTCATCAGATCGATAACGTCGGCGACGTGCTGCGGGGTCGGCGGAATGCCCGGTTTCGGCTCCACGTAGTCGTCGCACGTCACTCCGAACGCCCGGCTGAAGTAGTCCCATTCCTTGTGGTAGCAGACCATGTGGCCGCCACGAAACGGCTCGCCCGCCTTCAGCCAGCCTCCCAGCCGATCCACCAGTGGGCTTCCCTGGTAGCTCTGGGAAGCGAGGAAGTCCATCAGGCGGTGGTTGCGAGCCATGTCGAACACGGCGTCCGACCCCAGAAGCTCCACCAGGTCATCGCCGACGAGCGCACGTACGCTCCGCTCCTTCCACGCCGCGAAGCGCTCCTCGTAGTAGCTCGCGTTCTCCGGAGCCACCCGCTTCAGGCCTGCCAGTATGTTCGCGCCGATCGTGATCGCATTGACGGGCGAGGTCCAGATGTGCGGGTTCCCGAACGCGTGGATGTCACCCCCGCTGCGGCTCACGGTGGTGGGCACGTCCAGCAGGTCGATTCCGGCGTAGGCGGTGACGTAGCCGGGGGAGCCCTCCCGGATGCGCGTGTTGCCCGCCTTGTCCAGCAGGGTCGGGACCCAGAGTTCGAGATCGAGCCCCGTGGTGATGAAGACATCCGCCTTCTTCAGGTCGAGCACGTAGCTCGGCCGCGGTTGCACGAAGTGCGGGTTCTCGTCGCCGCGCGCGATCGACGTGACCTCCGCGCGGTCTCCCGCGATCTCGCGGGCGATGGAGGCGTAGGTCGTGAGTGACGTGACGATCCGGTAGGCGGACTGCTGGGCCGGCAGGGCCGCCGGCAGCATCCCCGTGATCGCGATCAGTCCGGAAAGCAGCGTGCGTATCGTCATCAGTAGTTCTCGTGTTTGTGGGGGCCGATGGCCCAGACGGTCTGCAGCAGGATGCGGTTGCCGATCACCGGGTCGGCGGCGACGAAGGTGTCCTGCCGCTGGTGCTGCCACTCGAGGCGCAGGTAGACCCACTCGCTCTGCCACCACGTGAGCGTGGGCACGATGGCCCAGATGGTCTTGACGGTCGATTCGGGGGGCTCGACCCAGTCGAACCGCGTCCCGGCAAACAGCCGGCGGGACAGTTGATACTGCGCACTCACGTAGGCGCCGGTGTAATGTCCCTCCATGCTCCCGCCTCCCTGCAGGTCTGTGGTCCTCCGATTCCGGTACGCCTCACCGCGGATCGTCAGCGACTGGTAGAGGGCGCGCGATGGCGGTCGCCAGCTCAGGCGGAAGTCGACCCCGTACACGGTGCGGGTGAGTCCCGACGAATCCGGGTTCGACCCGCCGAGCACGGTGCCCCCGACCTGGAAGAACATCGCCGGACTCAGCTGCCAGAACGCGTTCACGTGCCCGAGCCCCGCGATGCGGTTGCCGCCCGCGTAGAGCGCTTCGCTGTTGCCGAGCGTAGCCTGGCCCCAGACCTCCCACGTTCCGGCGGCCCCGCCGCCCCACGGCACCGCCCAGTACAGACCCAGCCCATCGCCACTCAGGCCTTCATTGCCGAAGTACTCGCGCAGGACCAGCGGGTACTCGCTCTCGGGGA
>Ga0210121_1000130_pt1 | contig 23927 bp, 28 predicted proteins | sample Joice_ThreeSqB_D_FD_184873 | JGI IMG/M metagenome (GOLD analysis project Ga0210121, IMG submission 184873) | Wetland microbial communities from San Francisco Bay, California, USA, that impact long-term carbon sequestration - Joice_ThreeSqB_D1... | ecosystem: Environmental > Aquatic > Marine >... | reverse complement strand
CAGAACGGCCGACGCCCGGTCTCGTCCCGGTTCGCGCGGGCGAGCCGGATACCCGAGCGCACGGCGTACAACGAGCGCATCCAGTGTTTCGTGCGCCGGCCCCGGAGCAGCCTCCGCGCCACCGGCCCGACGCGCGTCCCCATCGCCTCCACGTACGGCGTCCGCAGGACGGAGAGAGGCACGCCGGTCACCTTCTCGCTCAGCACCACGTCGTTCTCTCCGGCGGACAGGATCGCCCTCTTGTAAGCATCGCTCGCCGTGCACTCCACCGTCGCGATGAATCGCGTCCCGATCTGCACACCCGCGTACCCGAGCCTCAAGGCACGCACGAAGTCCGCCTCCTCTCCGATCCCGCCCGCGCAAACGACGGGAAGCCCGAGGTCGCCCACCTCGTCGAGCAACTTCTCGGCCGGGAGAGGCCCCGCATGACCCCCGGCCCGGTCGTTGACCGCGATCAGGCCGTCCACCCCTGCGTCGACGGCCTTCAGCGCCCACCTCCGCTCCGTCACGTCGTGGTACACGACGCCGCCCGCGGGCCTGACGCGCTCGACCACCCAGTCAGGCTTTCCGAGCGAAGTGACGAAGAAACGGACCCCCTCCTCCAGGGCCTGATCCAGCCACATCGACATGCGGTCCCGGTAGCGGCTCGACGATTTCTCGATCAGCGCGTTGAGGCCGATCGGCCGATCCGTGAGTCGCCGGATGTAACGCAAGCCGGAACGAAACTCGTGCCCGTGAACGTAGGTGAGCGACACCGGCTGCACGATCCCGATCCCCCCGGCCTCGGAGACCGCGGCCACGAGCTCGGGGTTCCCGCACGGGTACATGGCGCCCCCGATCAGCGGGAGGTCGATCGAGGCGTCCCGGGTCAGCGCGGTGGCCAGGAGATCCGCGGTCACAGGGGATACGTCTGCCCGGCGCGGGCGATCCCGAACCCCGCGGCGAGGACCCGCTCGCGCTCCGGGCTGCCCGGGTCGAGAACCGGATTCGTGCTGTTCAGATGTGTCAGCACCACCGAGCGGCCGGAGGTCAGCCCCTCCAGCCGGTCGATCGTGTCGGTGACCAGCGGGTGTGGAATCTGCGTCTGGTCGCGTCCCGGAAGCTCGGCCGCCGAATAGAAGGTGGCGTCGAGCAAGGAGACATCGACGCCCGCCACCACGTCCTCGACTCGCCGATCCCAGCGGTCCCAGCGGTCGATGTCGGGAAGGTACAGCAGGGATTGCCTCGGACCCCGGAATACGAAGCCGAGCGTGTCGCTATACTCGTCCCGGTGCGGGACCGGGATCGCTGTCACGCTCAGGTCGTCCGCAAGAAGAGTCGGGCGGTCCGGCTCGAGGATCCTCAGGTCCAGGCGTCCCTCATCGACCATCAGACTCCAGGGACCGTTGTTCGACAGGAACTCGGCCATCCGCGCGCTGCAGTAGCACGGAGTCGAGGCGATTCCGAGGCCCTCACGCCCCAGCAGCGCCAGTCCGAGATAGTGGCCGACGTGAGCGTGCGTGAGGAGAATTCCCTCGAACGGCCTGCGAGCCGAGGCGCGCTCGCGGAATCCGGATCCCGGGATCAGGTCCATCTGTCGCACGAGGTCCGGGGTCGCATCCACCAGCCACGCACGGCCCGTGGACGACTCCACGATACCGAGAGATGCGACGTAGTACGGGTCCCTCCGGGCTCGGTCGCAGCGCTCCGTGTAGCAGCCCGCCTGCGGAAGTCCTCCGTCCTGAATCGACCCGAGGACCACGGCCACCCAGTCCGCCCCGCCTGCCGCCGGGAGTGGTCTGAATCCGGCCGCGACCGCCGAGGCGGCGAGAGCCCGGGCGAAGGAACGTCGCGTCCATACCGACCGCCGATCCGCGATCTGCGTCGTGACCGGCACCCGTGTCACGGGACCAGCGCCCGAGTCCGTACCTCTTCCGTGACACGGTCCACGAAGGCCTGCACGGGCATCACTTCCTGCTTCTTCTCCGCTCCCCGCGCCCGTACCGCCACCGTCCCGGCCTCCAGCTCACGCCCACCGACCACGAGAAGGTATGGGATCCGGTTCAATTCGCCGTCCCTGATCCTGTAGTTCAGGGTGTCCGATCTCACGTCCAGCTCGGCCGATATCCCGACGTCGCGAAGCCTCGCCCGGATCTCTGCCGCACCCTGGGCCTGCTCGTCCGTGATCGGCAGCACGCGAACCTGCTCCGGCGCGAGCCACACGGGAAACGCGCCGGCGAAGTGCTCGATCAGAAATCCGGTGAATCGCTCCAGCGTGCCGAAGATGGCCCGGTGGATCATGACCGGACGGTGCGGCCGGTTGTCCGCCCCTATGTACTCCAGTTCGAAGCGCTCCGGCAGGTTGAAGTCGAGCTGAATCGTGGCTCCCTGCCACTCGCGACCGATGGCGTCCTTGAACTTGATGTCGATCTTCGGCCCGTAGAACGCTCCGCCCCCCTCGTCGACACCGAAGGGCCGGCCCACCCGCTCGAGGGCCTGCCTCAGGTCAGCTTCCGCCCGGTCCCACACCTCGTCGGCGCCGATCCGCTTCTCGGGCCGGGTGGACAGATCGAGCCTGTACTCCAGGCCCAGGGTGCCCATGACCTCGTCGATCAGGTCGATGCACGTGAAGATCTCCTCCTCCACCTGATCGGGAGAGCAGAAGATGTGTCCGTCGTCCATCGTGAGCATGCGAACCCGGAGAAGTCCGTGCAGGGTACCCGAGCGCTCATATCGGTATACGTTGGCGATCTCGGACAGCCGGAGCGGAAGGTCGCGATAGCTCCGTTGCCGGGCGGCGTAGATCATGGTGTGTCCCGGACAGTTCATCGGCTTCACACGGAACGCCTCGGCCTCCTCGTCTTCCTGCATCCTCGGATACATGTTCTCCGCGTAGGCGGGAAGGTGTCCGGATCTCCGGAACAGCGCCTCGCTCGCCACGTGCGGCGTGTACACGAACTCGTATCCCTGCCGGTCGAGCAGGTCCTCGATCCAGCGCCGCAGCTTCATCTGGATGCGCGCGCCCTTGGGGTGCCAGGCGACGAGCCCGGGTCCGAACTCCTCGTTGAAACTGAACAGATCCAGGTCCTGCCCGATCTTTCGGTGGTCCCTCTTCTTCGCTTCCTCCAGTTGTGTCAGGTACGAGGCGAGCGCTTTTCCGTCATAGAACGCGGTGCCGTAGATGCGCTGCAGCATCTGCCGGGTCTCGTCCCCTCTCCAGTAGGCGCCGGCGCCGGAGAGGAGCTTGAAGTGCCTGATCTCGTCGGTCGACGCCACGTGGGGGCCTCGGCACAGGTCCGTGAACGGACCGTCGGTGTATGTCGAGATCGTCTCGTTCTCCGGTATCTCGGCCAGGCGCTCGAGCTTCAGCGGATCGTCCGCGAAGAGCCGCTCGGCCTCGGTCCTGTCCACCTCGCGCCGCTCGAACGCGTATCCCTGTTCGACGACTTCCTTCATGCGTTGTTCGATCTTCTCGAGATCCTCGGGCGTGAACGGCTCCGGTACGTCGAAGTCGTAGTAGAACCCGTTCTCGATCGGCGGCCCGAACCCGATGCCGGCACCGGGGAAGAGCTCCCGCACCGCCGTCGCGAGCACGTGGGCCGTCGAATGGCGCAGCGCGTAGAGGGCGTCGGGGTCGTCGTCGGTCCTCGTCACGATCGCTACCGCAGCGCCGTCGGGGAGCGGACGATTCAGATCCCACAGCTCGCCTTCGACCTTCGCTGCGACGGCGGCGCGGGCGAGACCGGGGCCTATCGAGGCCGCCAGATCGGCGGCGGACGAACCGGGGGAGAGTTCCTTAACGGACCCGTCGGGGAGGGATACCCTCAGCATGGAGTCGCTCATCGCATACCCGTCGATGATTCGTGTGGCCGCGGGGCACGACGCCATCGAATGGATGACGTGTCCCCGAAAACGAGAGGAGAAGGTAGAAGGTGTCCGTCCGGTTGACCAGCAGGCTCTAGCCCGATCCATCCGACACGAGATCGATCCGATCCGGTCGATTGGGAACCATGCACAGAAACTCGAAGGCCTCGTCGCCGGCCGCCCGGTACCAGTGCGGAACGCCGGCCGGTATGAAGACCACATCACCGGCGGTGACTTCGAAGATCTCGTCCCCGATCCCGATCTCAGCCGCGCCTCGCAGCACGTACTGCTCGTGCTCCACGGTGTTGGTGTGACGCGGCATGCCGCCGCCCGGCTGCATGATGAAACGCCGCATCTGAAAGTTCGGACCCACGTCGTCGCCGATCAGCACCTGCCGCTCCGTTCCCGTGCCGGCGGCGACCGGCTCGCGGGGCAGGTCATCGACTCGTCTCACGTTCACGTCGTCGCTCTCTTTCCTCAGTCGCGGAGGATGCCGTACCGGCTCACCGTAACCCGATCCGCTCCGAGCACCACCCAGACCTTGGCCCCGAGCTGGCCGGCCAGCCGGTCCGTCACGTCCACGCGGACAGTAGACCCGTCGTCTCTCGTGAGGAAGAAGCCCGCTTCATCCTCGCCGAGAATGCCGACGACCGGAACATCCCCATCCACGGAGAGAATCCGGTACTCCGATACCCGCAGGGCCGGTCCGTACTCCGAACTGGCCGGCGAACCCGAGACCCAGACCTCGGCTCCGGCCACGCGCGCGATTTCCGGCTCGTAATCGCCCACCACGATCACGGACTCCTGTCCCTGGATCACGGTTCGCACCGAAGCTTCGCTCCCCAGACGGCGCACCGTGCCCCGCGCCGTGGCCTCGGCCGATCCCGTCGCCGGACCGCTCTCCACTACGGCCGTCCGGGAACAGGCCGCGGTCGCGACCACGAACAGCGTCATCCCGACTCCCTGTGGAATCCGTCGCATCGGCTTCGTCTCCTGTCGACGCATTGTGCGGCGCATGTTCGGACTTCGGGCGCGAACGGGACCGCCGTCACGCCTCGGCGTCCGACGTCTGCCACAAGTCGAACCAGTATCCAAGGTACTTCCATCGTCCCCAGCGCGAGTAGACCTGCTCCGCCTCGCGGTCCGAGGGACGCTTGCCTCCGAAGTAGGTCTCCGCCACGAAGGTCCGATACACGGAGTCCACGGCCAGCTGGTCGTAGCGCCCCAGCAGCATCAGCATGGTGGCCGCGGCGTAGGGGCCGATTCCCTTGATCGCGAGCAGCGACCGGCGCAGCTCCTCGGTGCTCGTGTCGGGCGACAACCATGCCTCCAGGTCGAGCTCGCCGTTCGCCACTCGCTTTGCCAGCTCCCGGACGTAAGGTGCACGATATCCGAGCCTCGCCGCCTCCAGCGTCCGATCGTCGGCCCGTGCGATCGCCTCGACCGTCGGGAACGCGGCCGGCCAGTCCTCGGCTGCCGCCGAGTCGCCGCCCGCGCTGAGAGGGCCGGGCTCGCCCAATTGATCGACGAGCGAGCGTACCATCGACTTCGTGCCCGCCCACTGCACGTTCGTGGTGCAGATCGTCTTCACAACGTCTTCGAACACCGTCGGCGAACGAAGGAGCCGCCCGAGGCCCTGTGCCGCGGGCCGCCACCGACCACCCGCTTCGAGGCACAGCGCGTGGAATTCCGAGAGATCCTCGTCGAGGCGGAGCATGCGCCGGACGGAGCTGCGAATCGCCGCCTTCTCCGCGGCGGCCAGTCTCCCCCGATGTGTTACCTCCACCCGGATCTGTCGTCGCGCTGGTGGTCCGGTCCCGAGGATCGTCAGGTGGAACACCCTGTCCGGACCGATGCGCTGCGTCCTGGTGAGGCGGGCCCGCGGCGCATCCCATCGATTCGGGTGAAGGACGGCCCAGCCGTGGGAGTAGGCCGTGCCCACGAAGTCGAACGGATCCGGCGCGCGGGTGGTGAGCGTGGAGACTCGCAGGTCGCCTGCCTTCGACTTCAGTAGACCTTCTCCGATCCATCCGGCAGGAGGCGGCGCACCCTGGCCTCGTTGGTGACCGAGAATTCGAGTAGCCACATACTCTCGTCCGGCCCGACCATCCCGCCTGAGGGCGCCCAGCTCTCCGGTGAACGGGCAATCACGGAGGCCTCCCCTCCGGGCTCGATGCGTATCACGGCCGCACCCGCGTAGGAGGCCACACAGATCCGTCCGTCGTTGTCCAGCCACAGGCCGAGCAGGAAGTGGCGATCCTGCACTTCCCTCACGCGGGGGGTGAGCCCGGCAAGCTCGGTCTTCCAGACGCTCGCCTGCTGCCGACGGGGATCCGCCCTCATGAGGTCCCGGCCCGCCGTGATGACTACCCTGCCGTCCGGCGTCGGCAGCGCGAAGGCCGGCTCCGACCTCGGCAGCGTGGTCCGCGACACCCTGCCCAGGCCGCGGATCTGCACGAGCGACGGTCCCCCGGAGCGCTGCAGGATGTACGTGACTCCCGCCCGATCGTGAACGAACCCGAAGTCGCCGTAGTCCCACAGATACCCGGCCCGCTGCGGAATCACATCGGTCAGCGTGCCGTCCGGATCCAGTCTCCAGACTCGGTGGTACGGCTGCCCCGTGGCATCGTCGCTCGTGGCGTCCTCCCCGTAGAGGCGGTCCTGCGCATCGATGTAGAGCTGATGCGTGTTGACGCCGATCACCGCGACGGTCCGATTCCCGGTCGGCGAAATGCGCCACACGTTCGCGAGGTCCGAGTAGTAGACGAAACCCCGGCTGTCCATCACGACGCTGACGGGCGGTTGTGCCCCCGCCGCAGCCGCGAGCGACAGCACCCCCAGGCCGACCAGTGACGCGAGTGACCCGATCTTCATGGATCCTCCTCAGATCATCCATCCGTCCGCACAACGTTGGCGCGGCCGCGGTGGCTAGGGCAAGTCGGAACCCTCGGGTGAGCCGGAGGCGACGCGACCATCGTCCGTCTCCTCCCATATCTCGGCCTCGAAGGCCAGCAGGCTGACTTCCGGCAGGCGCCACGAGCCGGCGGGTATGCCCGCTTTCCAGCACAGGCCGTCGAGGAACGCCTCCCGGTCCCAGCCCTGTTCCACCGGCACCTGGGGAAGCAGAAGGCCCGTACCCGTTTCGGTGGTCAGGATCAGGCCGTGAGTGCCGACGATCACGTCTCGAGGTTGAATCGGCTGCGGCGGAGTGAGGGCGCTGATCTCGAATCGAATCAGCGGAAGTTCATCCCGCGTGACGGCGGGAAACCGGGGGTCCCGGAGGGCGGCGGACACGGCCACCCGACGTACGCACTCGGGAAGCGGCCGCCGAGCCGGACACTCCCCCAGGCATCCTCTCAGACGCGATGTGGCCCTTCGACGGATCGTGACGAAGGCGCCTCGCGGCTCGGTGAACCGCGTCAGGGGCGGTTCGATCGGCGGGGGCGAAAGGCCGCCCAGCACCCGTTCGACCGCCGAGCGCGCCAGGACCAGCAGCGCGGCGCGTTCCGACTCGCCGATCATCAGCGCGTCTCGGGCACCTGGTCGAACCGGGCCACCCAACCGCCGCCCGGGGCCAGGCGGACGTCGAGGGACGTTCCCGGGATGACCCGAAGCACCGCCTTCCTGTAATCCTGCGGATTGCGGCCGGCATTCCGCCCGTCGGCGAACACCTCCGCCGTCCACGAGCCGCCCCCGAGAAAGCCCGTGTCCAGCGACAGGTCCCGCGCATCCCAGTCGGTCATCGCGCCGACGAACCAGCTGGTGCCACTCCGTCGCGCTACGGCCACGTAGTCCCCGACGGCGGCCGCGAGCACCCGCGTCTCGTCCCACACGGTGGGCACGCCGACGATGAAACCGGTGCACTCCGGCTCGTGCAGGTAGTGCGACGGTGAGTCCGCGAGCATCTGCAGCGGACTCTCGAAGACCACGTACATGGCCATCTGGTGCACCCGGGTTCCGAGGCTCATCGGTCGATCGTATACGGGCTTGAACTGCTCCTCCGTGGCATTCAGCATCGCGCCCGGCGTGTAGTCCATGGGCCCCGCCAGCATGCGGATGAAAGGCAACGTCACGTCGTGTTCCGGCGCCGGCTGCGGACTCCACTTCACGTTCTCCAGGCCCCTGACCCCCTCCCGGGTCAAGACGTTGGGATAGGCTCTTCGAAGACCGGTCGGCTTGTAGGCCCCGTGGAAGTCCACCAGGAGATGCCGGCGGGCCGTCTTTTCGGCCACGCGCCAGTAGTACTCGACCATCGGCTGGTCGTCGCGTTGCATGAAGTCGACCTTGACCCCGGCCGCTCCCCACCCCTGGAAGCGGTCCAGGGCCGCCTCCAGGTCATCGTCCAGCGTCTTCCAGACGACCCACGGAATCAATCCGACGCCGCGCCCGGCAGCGTACCGGAACAGCTCGTCGAGGTCGATCTCAGGGTTGATCGCCCACAGGTCCGCCGGATCGGACCAGCCCTCATCCAGAATCACGTACTCGATCCCGTGGTCGGCGGCGAAGTCCACGAAGTACCTGTACGTCGCCGTGTTGAGACCCGCCTCGAAATCGACACCCGTCAGGTTGAGCGCATTCCACCAGTCCCAGGCGACCTGTCCGGGCCGGATCCACGATGGATCGTCGATCCTCAGCGGCGTGGCGAGCCGCCATACGATCGTGCTCCGGAGCAGGTCGGCATCCTCGTGGGCGACCACGAACACACGCCACGGAAAGGTCCGCGGACCCTCGGTCCTGGCGAGGTAGGGCTCACGACTCGTCACCCGGACCGTTCGGTCGTTCAGCTGTTCGACCGTCGCCGGATAGGCCGGTGACACGCCGGTCAGCGCGGGCGCTCCCGTCCCCTCCAGGTACAGCCCCGGGTAGGAGCGGAGGTCGGCCTCCGCGATCGCGACCTTCGGACCGGCTGTCCAAGAAGCGAGCACGGGAAGACCGGCCATGCGCCCCGGTTCCACCTGGCTGGCGCGCAGCCGGTCATACAGGCGCTCCGAGTGAGTGAGGAAGCTCTCTTCGGTCGGGAACCAGAGATCAGGGTCGCCCGAGAAGTTGACCGAGAGCCGCTCGGCCTCGACGACAAGCGGCCCGGGCTCGTCGACCCGGAACCTGTACGCCGCTGCGTCATCGTACACGCGCAAGTCGAGCCCCCAGCCGTTTCCGAGATCCAGCCGAAGCGAAGCGAACCGATCGCGTACGCGCGAGCTCTTCTCCGGGACGACCGGCTCAAGCCACCTGTCGACGTCCGCACGGGGACCCGACACGACCGTCGCGTCCCGCCCGACCTCTGTCCCATCATCCAGTCGCAGCCCGATCTCCGAGCCCGTCACGAGCGGAACGCCATCTACGGAGATTCGATACTCGAGCTGACGTGCCACCTCGACCGTCAGCTCGATTCGCCCGTCGGGCGATGCGATCCGGTAGGAAGGCAGATCCTGACCCTCCAAAGGCTGCCCGACCAGCGGCCAGAGAACCGCCCAGACCAGCGCGGACGAGAGGATTCGCTGCGTGCACATGACAGGCCCTCCGTCAGGATCCACTCTTCTGATACAGACCGTTGACCGTCACCCGGCTTCCCGTCTCGGTCTCGACTTCGACCTCCTCGGTCGGCTCGACGACCCGCAGCCCGGCGGACGCCATGGCCCGATCGAGAAGGCCCCGGTCGACCAGGTAGTGAAGACCGGAATGAAAACCCTCGTACAGGTGATCCTCACCGGCCACCTCCACGAGGGGTCTGCCGTCGGGACGGGAACGTGGGCTCCACGCGGCCACGAGCAGCAGCCCCCCGGGCTCCAGCACGCGGCCGATCTCCTCGATGGTACGCTTCCATTCGCGGCCGCTCCCTGCCTGGTGCAGGATTCCCAGCGCCACCACGAGGGCCACGCTGCCATCCTCGAACCGCTCCAGATCGTCCATCGCCCCGTGCAGCACCCGTCGCTCCGCTTCCTCCGGCCCGAGAAGCTCGCCCACGCGTTCTCTGGTTCGCGCCACCATGGCCTCTGAACCATCCACCGCGAAGACGTCGAAGCCTCTCCCGGCGAGAACCGCCGTGTTCCGTCCAGCGGCGCAGCCCAGGTCCAGCACGCGCACATCACCCGGCACCGGATAGCGATTCAACAGGCCCATCAGGCGCACGTCGGGGTCGCGGGCCGCGAACCGCTCCACGGCCTCGGCTGTCTCCCAGAAACCGGTGCCTTCCGGTCCGGCCATGTGGCCTCCTAGTCCGGCAGGAACTCCGCCGGAATGTCGTTTCCGGCCCGTTCCTGATCGAAGATCCAGCTCGTGATCCACCACCGGTCTCGATCGCGAATCAGCTGAATGCTGTTGATCCCGCGATCGACCGGATCTCCCCCCGGTTCGCGGCTCGAAACGTACGTGCTCCACACGTGCGCCACGTTGCCGAAACGCTGCACGACCCGGTGGACTTCCCACTCGTAGAACGGCTCTTCCGCGGCTCCGCCGTACAGGTCGTGAAACTCATCCAGAGTCATCGTACGGAACACCGTCTCGCCCCCCGATCCAGCCCCGGGGACGGCGACGAGTGCGTCAGGGTGGTGGATCCAGTGATCGCGCTCCCGGTCGGCCGGGACGCCTGCGGGCCTTGAGACCACCTCGTAGTAGGCGTCCAGGATCCCGTCGAGCGTCGCGACATCCTCAGGACGGCCTCCGCCGACCTGCGCCCGGACGGCGGTCTGGGACGCCAGAACGAGAAGTATGGCCAGCGACGCTGCCCTCGCTCTCATGCTACCCCCTCGGGTTCGCCCGACCGTCCAGCCGCGCTCACGCGGGAGGAGCTGTCGTTGACGATGTCGACGATGTCCCCGGGCCGACGTGCCAGGTAGTCCGGCGCCTCCGGCCAGCCGGACGTTGACTCTCCGCCGTACAGCGCGGCGATGCTCCATATCTCGAGGCCTCGGCGGCGCCCCTTGATCTCGCGCCTGGCCTCGACGACGCACTGGACGTCGGTCGGGTGATCTCCCACGTAGAAAGCCGCTCCCGGTCCCTCCGGAATCAGTCTCGCGAGGCACTCCAGCAGTCCATCCGGAGCCGGCTTCTGCCTGCCGGGAGCCACTTCGCGGTACCCCACGATCGGATCGAAGCGGCCGCCGAGCCCCATTGGTTCGAGGGTCTTCACTATGATCTCGCGCGCGTTTTGCGACACGATGGCGTGCGGCACGTGTGCCAGGGCGTCGAGCGTGTCCGGCACACCGGCAAAGGGCTCGACCGGCGTCGCGTCGACCCGTTGAGCTTCCGTCCACAACTGGCCGGCAGACTCCACCGTGTCACCGTCGATCCCGAACTCTCGCTCGTAGAAGTCCCGCCAGTTCGTGCACCGGGCGACGGCCGCATCGTACTCCAGAATGGACCGCAGCGCCCTGAACTCGGGCCACGAGCGCCCCGTGAGTCTCTGAACGATGGATCGGTTCACGCTCAGGTTACGGTGCCGGGAATCGACGAGCGTTCCATCGTAGTCCCAGATGATGGCACAGGCGGGCATCTCGTCTCCGGTCAGTCTTCGAAGTCCGGTACGGGCAGGTCTTCACGCGGAAGCTCGTTGACCACGGAGACGACCTTCCAGCGACCGTCCATTCGAATCAACGACCACAGATCCACGCCGGGGCGCGCGGGACGGCCGCTGTCCGGAATGCTGGACTCGTAGACCACGTGGACGTGCGCGATGTCACCGAACTCGGTGGTGTGCGCCGAGACTACCTTCTCGGTGAACCCGTCCGCACCCCGCTCCGCCAGCTGGTCTTCGAAGCGCAGCCAGTCGAGCAGGAACTCGTCGACGCTCATGACCTGGAGCGCCGGCGGATAGCGCAGCACCACGATCGCCTGAGGAATGAAGACGTCGCGCACGACGTCCCAATCCGGCGTGTTCCCGTCCTTCCACGAAACCAGATCGTAGACGTCGCGCACGACCTGCTCCACGGACCGCGCTTCCGCTGCGGGCGCCGCGGACTGAGCGCACAGTGGTGGGGCGACCAGGATCGCTGCCAGGCCGAAGACTCCGGCTGATATCATTCGATTCACGACAACCTCCCTTTCAACTGAGTCGGCGGTCCGACGCATCCTCGGCTCGGGGTGTGGACGGAAGGGCGCCCGGCCCGTCGGTCTTCAGCCTCCCGCCGATCGCCCGCTCGATCTGCTCGGCGAGACGTTCCACAAGGGCGTGCGCCGCCGCCTTCCTGCGGCGCACCTGGGCCGAGAAGATGGACCGGGCGAGAGCGTACGACCCGGCCAGTACCGTCACGGGCAGGGCGATGCCGACTGCAACCGACCCGAGCACGCCAGCCAGCGCGCCTCCCAGCCCGAGGCCCACGCCACCCCCGACGCCGCCCATGATCCCGCCGAACAGCCCGCCCGCCAGCCCGCCGAAGCTCTCTTCGATCCGGATCAGGGTCTGCCCCTCGCGCACGGTCACGAGCACCTGCTGTGCGGATGTGTTCGATTCGGTCCGCGAGCTCCACGTCAGGGTCCTCCCCACTGCACTCGCCGTACCCTGTCCCGCCGTGGCGGCCTGTATGGTGGGAACGAGCTCCTCGAGGCGATCGCGCGGAAGCTCGCCCTGAATGATCCTCTCGATCTCGATCGCCATCGGGGCACCGGCCAGGCGGCTTCCGAGGCTCGGCGGGCGAAGCACGTGGAGCTCGTTCGCCGCGCGCCGAAGCAGCTCCGGATCGATGCCCGCTTCGGAGGCTATGTCCTCCAGCTCCGACAGGGTCAGGCCCGCCGGATCCGGAGCGCTCGGCTGCGCCCGCTGCATCTCGGTCGCCCGGCGCAGGATGAGGCCGACTTCGCTCTCCGAGTAGCGGCGGGGCCCCGGCGGGCTCTCGTTCATCTGCCTCTCCCTCTACCCGAGTGGTTGGCGCGTGGCCGTCTACTCGCGCGCCTCATCGAAGGCCCACTCGGGTTGGAAGTCGCTGGGCACTGGATCTCCCCTCAGGCGTGCCCGAACCATCTCGATCGGCATCGGCCCTCCCTGGAGGATCGCATCGTGGAATTCGCGCTCGGTCATGCCACCCCCGCCCACGAGCTCGTCGTGCAGCGCCTGGATCTGCAGACCTCCGATCATGTAGGCGGCCTGGTACAGCGGAGGGTAGGATCCGTTGAAGGATCGCCGCACTTCTGCCGTGGCACTGGCCCTCTCGTGTCCGACCCCGTCCACCAGGAAGTCGATCGCCTCCTCCGGCGTCATCTCTCCCAGGTGGAACTTCAGTGAGAATATGATACGGGCCGCCCGGTGCTTCCTCCAGAACAGCATGCCCATCCGGTCTTCGGGCGTCTGCGCGAATCCGAGTTCCCACAGGCGCATCTCCCAGTACAGGGCCCAGCCCTCGACCCAGAACGGAGTGCCGAACACCCGGCGGTGCGGATTGTAGCGGCGGGTCATGAAGCCCTGCAGGTGGTGACCCGGGATGAGCTCGTGGTGCACGGTGGCCCGCGAGAAGGGGATGTTGTTGGCCCGCATGCTCATCAACTTGTCCTGCTGCGCCATCTCCTCGGTCGGAAACGAGACCTGGATGACCTCTCCGCCGAGGAAGAAGGGTGCGATCTTCTGCATTTCGGGCGACATCATCTCGAGCCGCCATACCTCCTGCGCCAGGGGCGGAACGGTCACGAGATTCCTCGCCTCGATGAACTCGACAGCCTCCAGGGCCAGATCGCGCACGACCGTCGGCTGCTCGCCCGGCGCTGCGTGCAGTGATTTTACGTGCTCGAGTGCGGCTCTCCAGTCATCGCCGTAACCCATCTCCCGGGCGGCCTGCACCATCTGCTCTTCGCACCAGGCGAACTCCCTCTCGCCAATCTCGATCAGCTTCTGCGGACCGTACGAAATCATCTCGTGCTCGAGATCCGCGCGCATGCCGTCCGCCCCGATCGGGTCTCCGACGATCGGCTCGTCCTCCCCGGGCTCCACTCCCACCAGCCGTTCCCGGACGAACTCGGTGTACTCGGCGAGCGCCGAGTCGGCGGCGGCGTACGGGACCGCGGCCCACCACGTGAACAACGGGTCGTAGCCGGCGTAGTGGTCGTACCAACCCTCGAGATCGCCCCGCAGCGAAGACAGAACTTCGGCCGCGCGGAGCGCCGAGATCCGAGATGGCAACTTCGCGGATCCGGCCGCGTCATCGAGGGCTGCTTCGAAGTCCGCCCGGCGGGCGGCCACTCCTTCGGACAGGGCCTCCAGGGCTTCCGCGGCAGCCGCGGGATCGACGGGCTCCAGGTCGCGCCGAGCCTCCTGCAACGAGGCGATCGTGCCGAGGAAGGGTGCGATCGACGCCACCTCGGCGGACAGCGAACCCTCTCGCTCGAGCAGCTGCAGCTCGTATCGCACGTCGTTTCGCAGCAGGATGAAGTCGATCCGGCTCTCGAGCCCGAGCTTCTCGAAGTCGACCTCCTCCAGGCGCCCGAGCCAGCTGTGGTAGAACGCCTCCATTCGGGTTCGCCTGGCCGGAGAGTACGCCACGTCCCACCGGCGCTGCAGGACCTCGCGATCGGCCGAGTACCGGTTCACGACCGGGGCGAAATCGCTCACGTCCATGGACACGAGTGCTGCCAGATCGGGCGCTGTGCCCTCCTGAGCTGCGGCCGGCGCAGTCACGGTCAGCAGCGCGAGCACGATCGAGGCTCCCCACAAACGATGACGACTCTCGGCACGCATCACGGCTCACTCCTGTTGTTGGACCCATCCGACGGATTCGCGGGCTCTCGAATCGCCCTGCGAGCCGATCGCTTTCGCCACGTCCACAGCACCCAGGCCGCGACGCCGAGGCCCAGGATGGTCCCGTTGGCGACCGCCACGGGCTGTCCCGACGCCCAGATGGCCGAGCGGAGTGCGCCGAGAACGAACGACGCGACGAGCATCGCCTGTACGGCCCTCCGCCAACCGGGGGACGCCGGATCGCGGCGGAGCAATCGATACAGGACGAGGGCAACCGCGAGGAAGATCGCAGCCTCGATCCACAGAACGCCCGCCGGCTCGAGGCGCGTCGCGAAGTGGACACCGAGGTCGATCACCGTTGCCGCCAGGATGACGCCCGTCCACACCAGTCCGCGCTTCATTCCCCATCCCCCCGGACTCCTCCAGACATCTCGACGAACCAATCAGCCAGGTCTCGGTTGTCGACGATGGTCCAGGTGTGCGGGGTGCTCCCGGATTCGAAGCCCTCCCGCGCGTCCCGGGTCGTGATCAGTCGAGCCCTCGGATTGCCGGAGGCTCGAAGCTCCGCCACCAGCGCCGCCAGGTCCAGCGAGTTCATGTCGTAGTAGCTCTTTCGTCGATTCTCGATCCACCAGTCGATGTCGGGCTCGTGGTAGGCGCTGACCGGGACCTTCAGCAGATGCGCGGCGTTGCCGCCACCCGGGGCGGAGTAGGAGTACGGTGAGTAGGCGACATATCGTTCCCGGGCCTGCTCCGGGCTTCCGCCGAGGTGTTCGCGCAGCAGATAGCGGACCCAGCGTCCCTCGTCCGCCGCCGCCGGATTGGAGTTCCGAACGACCGCCTGCCCCTCCGAACGCCACAGGCGCTCCATGTCCAGCGGCGCGTCCACGACGGCCGCGGCGCCCGGCCGGACCCGGTGCTCAGCGCCGTGAGTCTCGAGGTAGATCCGCACCCTCAGCGCGCGAGTGCCGCCAAGCGACAGTCCCGCGAAATGGACGGGCACACCGTCGAGTCGGTTGGACTCCAGCAATTCCTCCAGGCGGTCGACGAGCAACCTCACGTCGGATTCCTCGAACAGGAAGTCCAGCGGGTCTCCGGTCGTCAGATGGAGCACTGCAAGGCCGCGTCCCAGCGCCGCCCGATCGAACGAGTCTTCGTCCGGTTCTGCCCAGCCCGGATCGCGCCGCGAGTCCACGAACACGACGATGCCCACGGCAGGCCCTTCGGGCGTCAGAAGCGCGTATCCCGTCTCGCTCATGGGTATGCGCCTCTCGGGCTCCGGGCCGATTCGGAGGTAGCCCTCCGCCGGCTGCCATTCCTCCTTCACCTGCTGGCCTGCACCCGCGCCAGCGATACATGCCGATGCCAGGGCCACACCTGCGGCCACGAGCGCTGCCCGCCTCACTCCCGTCTCCTCGCCCGGGCCAGTCGGATCGCCCGGGCCGCCACCGCTCGGATGTCCCCGGCCGCGCTGTACTCCAGTATCCGCACTGCCGGATTCCCCCGGATCATGGCGGACAGACGACGCCCCGTCTCGGGACGGAAGAGACAGACTACCGGCTTGTTCATCCCCGCGGCGCGGGCGATCTCGTAACCGACTCCGAGAGACGGCGTCGTCACCTCCGCGATCACGAAGTCGGCCTCTTGCAGCCAGGCCATGTCCCGTTCGTAGATCTCCGGGTCACCAGGTCCATCCTCCCCACCATCGGACAGGTCCGGACTTCCGATGTGCTCCGTGAGCACGACCCCGAGATCCGAAAGGGCCTCGATCAGGACCGCGTAGTGCGGCGCATCGTCGCGGCCGCCGCTGATCGAAGCGGAGAAGTAGATGCGGGGAGGAGGCTCGGCCCTCACGGCAGGTCCAGCCGATCGTCCGTGGGCGGATCGCCCGACTGATCCTCCTCCTGCTCCTGCTTCACGTGCGCCTCCTGCACGTGCAGCATGCCCGGGTTGAAGACCGAGTCGAGCTCCTGAGCGTGGTACATCGCGCCGCCGCGAACACCTCGGGTTCGTCGGTAGAAGATCCAGCCCCTGGCCTCCAGGCGCAGGAGGAGCCGATCGAGGCAAAGACAGAGGACGGCAGCGCCGACGAGCCAGAGCATCCACCTCACGACGGCGGCACCGGAACGGCGCGAACCCACACACGCGTGCACATGAACCGGGAAGCTAAGCTGAGATCAGCCGAACGGCGATCCACAGGAGCGGCAGTGCGGCTACTCCGAGCGCGATCCAGTCCGGCCATCCGGACCGGGGACCTCCGGAACGCGTCAACAGCAGCAGAGCCGCTCCGACGAAGAGTGCGCTGGCGACCACCGGCACGAGAAGGAGAGGTGCCGCCGCCCACGCTCCCCAACCTTCGTACTCGCCAACGACGGCACGGGTGTAGACCCACACGGCGGCCGGCACCCAGCACAGCAGACGGAAGGCGCTCACCATGCCCTCAGGTCCGGGGCTTCGGCTCCCCACCCGATCTGGAAGGACGGAATGGCGTACCGGTCGAAGAAGCTCCACATCCGACGCGTGTGGCCTCGCTCCCGATCCCTCAGCGAGGACGTGGTGACGATCACCAGATCGAGCCGGGGAACCACGACGATGAACTGCCCGCCATACCCCCAGGCGAAGTACGCGCGCTCACCTCCCCACCGCCGCATCCACCACAGGTACCCATACCCGTGGCCGTTCCACGGCGATCTGCCCGTGGGCCGCCACGATTCTTCGATCCATTCTTCGGGAACGAGCTGCTCGCCGCGGTAGCGGCCGCCGTTCGCGTAGAGCTGGCCGAACTTCAGCATGTCGCGCGGACGCAGCGAGATGTTGTTGCCGCCCAGGTATCGATTCTGCGGGTCGCGGTCCCATTCTCCGAGCGGTATTCCCAGCGGAAGGAACAACTCGTCCAGCATGTAACGACGCAGGCTCTTTCCGGACTGCCGCGCCAGGATCACGGACAGCAGGTGCGTGTTTCCCGTGGAGTACTCGTGACAGGCGCCCGGATCGCAGATCATGGGCCGGCGCAATTGGTCATAGGCCCAGTCGGCTGACGCCACCCAGGATCCGTAGTTCCCGAACGAGGTGGTCTCGATCCCGGTTCGCATGGTGAGGAGATGCCACACCTCGATGTCCCGCTTCCTCGGATCGAGGGAGCCTCCTCTTTCGAGCCTCTCGTAGTAGTCGGGCAGGAGTTCGGAAAGAGGTTCGTCGACCCCCGTCAGCAGCCCGTCTCTCAGGGCGATGCCGACCATGGGCGAGAGGAGCGTCTTGGACACCGACTTGACGTTGATTGCCTGCGAAGGGCGCATGCCCCTGTAGTAGCGCTCCACCAGGACGCTGTCGCGGCGGGAGATGATCAGGCTGGTCAGAGCCCGCATGCTCTCGGCCTGCGCCACGAGCCTCTCCAACCTGTCGGGGATGTAGAGTGCCGGCGCCGGCGGCCCCACGAGAGCGGTCGTGAGCGAATCCGCGTCGGACGTTGCCGGGTACCGGACGTCCGCCGGTGATTCCTGGCCGCGGAGCGACCGGGCGCCGGGCAGGAACACGGCGAGCCCCACGACCGCCGCGTATCGGATCCTCCGGGTGGAGCACATGACCAGCACCTAAACGCGACGCGGCGCCATGTTCCTCGGACTGCCCTCGGTCACTTCGACCCGCCCTGAATCCTCATCAACGGCTGGCTCCTCCAGGCCGGCCCATGGTGTCGCCTGGACCGCGGCGAGCGAAAGGAACCTGCCATCCCGTTCAATCGCCTCCGCCGGAGACGGCCTTGCTCCGCTCGATCGATTGAAGTACGAGGTACTTCTCCCCGAACCGATCCAGGTTGTCGATCTCCTGGTCGTACTGATCGAAATGCCGCTCCTCGTCGGCCACCAGGTCCTCGAATACCTTCCTTGTCCCGGCGTCGTTGTTCTGCGTGGCCAGGTTCGCCCATTCGTTGTACTCGGCGACACTTTCCTCTTCCATCTGCCTCGCCTTCACCAGCATCTCCCGCACGTCACGTATCTTCTCGACGTCGTGCGCGGCCTTCATCTCCACGTCTCCGCCGAGGAACAGAATTCGCTCGGCCGCCACCTCCACGTGGTGCATTTCCTCGATCGATGTCTTCTTGAACAGTGCGGCGAGAAGGTCGTAGCCCTGATCGTCACAGTGAAAGTGGAAGTACATGTACTGGTGGATCGCCGACAGCTCGTCCGCCACCACTCCATTCAGCAGCTCGATGCTCTTGTCTTTCATTGTTTCCTCTGATGGTTGAATCTCAGGCAGGGTCAGGTACTCCATACCGCTTCCGCGCCCGGGCGCGCGCCTTCTCCGCCTCCACGTCCCGGTCACGTGACGGCGCGTGAGTGACCAGGGAGCCCAGAAGATCCTGCACCGCGGAGGCCACCTCGTCCACGGCACGATCGAAGGCGGCCCGGTTGGCCCGGGAGGGCTTCTGGAAACCGCTCACCTTCCGCACGAATTGAAGGGAGGCCGCTTTCACTTCCTCGTCTGTTGCCTCTGGTGTGAAATTATATAGCGGTTTGATGTTACGGCACATGATATGACCTGTATTGTTAAGTAATCAGGGCCTCTCGTAACGCAGGCGGACCACCCCGTTCTCCCACGCCGTGACACTTACCAGTTGAAGCGCCGTCGCCGGGTATGGCGAGGGGAACAGCGGGACCCCCGAGCCGAGCGTGACAGGCATCACGAACAGCTCGTACTCGTCGATCGCTCCGAGGCGTTCGAACTCGCGGATGAGCTGCCCGCCTCCGATCAGCCAGCAGTCACCCTCCGACCCGGCCTCCCCGAGGTGGGTGATCAGTTCGGCCGGCGTTCCGGGCCAACCGATCGTGCGCTCCGGGAGGCCTGATATCGAAGACCGACTCAACACGTACACGTCGCGTTCGGGATAGGGCCACTCCCCGAAATCGAGCACCTGGTCGTAGGTGAGCCGGCCCATTACGGCGCAGCCGATCTCGCTCATGAACGACTCGTATCCGTAGTCTTCGTCGAAGAACGGCTCCAGCCACTCCACCTTGCCATCGGAAGTGGCGATGTATCCGTCCAGACTCAACGCGATGTAGACTCGAAACCGCATCTGACTCAGTGGAACTGAGGATGTCCGCCGTCGGGCGCAACAACTTCCCCGAAGTTGCCTTCGTATTTCTGCATGTTGTCGGCGAGCGCGGACAGGACACGCTTCATGTGGCCCGGACTGACCATCACGCGCGACACGAGCTGCGTGCCGTTGGGGGCCGTCAGCAGGAAGTCGAGTATGAACTCCTCCCGCGTGTGGGTCACGAGCATGTTGTTGCTGTACCTGCCTCGAGCGACTTCATCGCTCGCGTTGATCTGCACCTGGGGGGCGGAGGGACGACCGGGACTGTCAGTCATGGGAAGGAGACTCCGTGCAAGTCGATGGTCGTGTCGCTGGCGAGTCCGAAACCTAACACGGACCACGCCCCACGTCAGCTTCGCCGCGGAACGTCCCTGAAATCGACGCTCCCGCGTCCGCCGCCGCGCCACACGAGGTAGCCCGCCATGAGGATCACCGCGAGCGGTACGACCGGCTCGTCCGGCTGCAGCGGGAACATGGCGGGATCGGACACGACCACGTGGACGTACGCGGCAACGGCCATCAGGCAGATGACGACGAGCGCCGCGATCCTCGTGAACGCCCCGATCATCAAGGCCAGACCCGCCGCGATTTCCACGAACGGCTCGACCCACCTCATCAGGCCCGTGAGCGGGATACCGGCGGCCAGGAGCTGGCCGGAGAAGGCATCGGCGAGCATCGGGACGGCCAGCTTCATGACGCCTGTCAACAGGAAGAGTGCGCCGAGGGCCATGCGCAGGGCCCCGGCGACGCTGTCGTCACGGGTTCGACGCAGCTTCCCGATGTCCATGCGTATAAGGTCTCCTTCCGGCCGCGGTCAGGACTCGCTGACGGATTCCGACCACCGAATGTTCCGCGTTTGAAGTCCACGGAGCAAGTTCTCGTAGCAGCCGGGCTCCCGCCCCAGGTATTCCGGCGGGCTGATTCCGGGACGCCGGTACAGTCCGCTCGCCACCTGCCGGGCGACTACCGTGCAGGTGTATCCCGTCGTCCGCGCCATGGAAGTCGTGTTCGTCCCGGCGTCGTAGAAGTCAAGCAGGTTGTACGTGTGCGTGACCGCTCTTCCCGCCGCCACTCCCTTGACGACCACCTGCATGACCGTCAGATCCTCCTCGCCGTCCCGCAGTCTCCAGTGCTCGAACACGAGCGCCGACGTAAGATCGCGCGGGACGACCGCCTGTCCTCGGACGTCTATCGGCTCCGTTTCCAGAAAGCCCGTTTCCCGAAAGATCCGCATCAGCTCCGCGTGTCCAGGGTAGCGGAGGGTCTTCTCCTTCATCTCGGGGATCTCCATCGTCCGGACGAGCGTCCTGAGTCCATCGGTATTGAAAGCCTCGAGCGTCCCGATTCCCGGGAAGTCCACGAGCTCTCGATCCGACAGGGCGGGCCGAACGACCTCCTCGCCGCGCTCGACCAGGCGGGCCGGACGCGTGTATTCCTCCAGCACGTCCGCAGGCGAAAAACACGCTCGATACTCGAACGGCCAGTCTCGCTGTCTGGGGAGTCCTCCGACGTAGCAGAGGTAGCTGTCGATCCGGTCCAGCCGCGTCTGCAGGTGGCCGAGCGTCACGTTGCACAGGCCGGGAGCGACTCCGCAGTCGACGACAGCCGTGACGCCCCGATCCCGGGCTACCTCGTCGAGAAGAAAGGGGTCCTCCGGAAAGAAACCGATGTCCACCACGTTGAGTCCCGCCTCGATCACGGCCCGCAACGTCTCGAAGCCCATGAACCCCGGCACCGCGTTGATCACCAGCTCCGCATCGGCCACGCTGTGGCGAACGGCTTTCGGACGCGTCAAGTCCGCCTCGACGGGTGAGATACGCGCAATTCCCGCGAGACGCGCCAACGCGCCGCGGTCCCGGTCGACCGCAGTCACCTCGAACTCTCCATCTCGAGCGAGGTCGAGCACGATCGCGTGTCCCACAAGCCCGGCGCCCAGAACCGTGACCCGCATTCGCCAGCCTCCCGGATTGGCTCCGCATCGGACATTACCAACCGCGGACGACGCCTTCAGAGGAACCAAACTGCATCCATCGCTTCCCTCAAGCCAGCGGTGCGGCGCCCCCGACGTGGCGGGGTCTTGACACTTGAGCTTTTATGTGACTAATTGGTCACATAATGAAAACCAATCCCCAGCCCAGGGTCGAGACCCTGGCCCCCGTCTGGAAGGCACTCGCCGATCCGACGAGGAGGCACATCCTGGATCTGCTCCGCGAAGGTCCCCTGACGACCGGGGACCTGGCCGAGCAGTTCGAGATCAGTCGGTTCGGGGTCATGAAGCATCTGGCGGTCCTCGCCGATTCGGGCCTCATCCTGGTTCGCCGCGAGGGGCGCGAGCGCTGGAACCATCTCAATCCGGTGCCGATCCACCAGGTATACCGCAGGTGGATCAAGCCGTTCGAAGCCGCGGCGGCGGATCGTCTGCTGCGTCTCAAGCTCCACGCGGAAACGGAAAGGCAGACCGACATGGCGGAAGCGGACGAATTCAGGGCCCTCGACGTGCAGCTCGAGATCGAGATCGCGGCCAGCGCCGAGGCTGTGTGGAGTTCCCTCACGACAGGGATCGGGGAATGGTGGCCGGCCCAGTTCTACGTCGGCACATCACCGAAACGGTTCGCACTCGAGCCACACGTCGGTGGACGGGTGTTCGAGGATTGGGGAGACGGAGAGGGGGCCCTGTTCGGCAACGTCATCGCGTACGACGAGAATCGAATGCTGCAGTGGGCGGGCGACATGTCGGCAGATTACGGGGGCCCGGCTCGCACGGTCACGACGTTTCGTCTGACAGCCCGGGAGGATGGCACCACGCTGCTCTCATTCCGTGACACACCGTTCGGACGTCTTGGAGAGAACGTGCTCGAGGGCCTGGAGCACGGTTGGAAGTGGCTGCTCGCGGACTGTCTCAAGCCGTTCGTCGAGGAGGGTCGACGGCCCGAACGCCCCGATACGCTGGTCGTGTCATGAGCGGGCGCGCACATCGCATCGGAGCGGTGTTCTATCTCCTGTGGGGGATCATCCACGTGCTGGGCGGGGCGGCGATGCTGGCGACGCTCCGATCCGCCGGTGGCGCGGGAGTGCTCCGCATGATCGCGACGGCGGATCCTGGATCCGCTCCCGACTCCGTTCCAGAGATCGTCACGGCGGTTGCCGGCTTCCATTCCTGGAACCTGCTGTGGATCGGAGCCCTCGTGGCCGGTGTCGCCCTGACGCTGAACTGGAGGAACCGCCGGTCGGGCTTCTGGATCAACCTGACGCTCGCCGGAGCCGCAGACGCCGGACTCGTGGCCTTCATGCTGGCGCCGGGCCTCATGCGGCTGTCTGACGGACTGATCGGAATCGTCCTGTTCGGGCTGGCGTTCATGTTCAGCGGCCTGGGACGCCGCTACGCCACCGACATGCGCTCGTAGACCGCCGCCAGGTCGGCGCGGGCTAGAATCCGCCGCCCTTCGGGCAGCCCGACACCCCACAGAACGAGACGGATCTGCCCCTCGGACAACTCGATGCCGGTGATCCGCCCGTCATGAAAGCAGCAGCAGCCCGAATTGAACAGATGAGGCGTCGGAACCTCGACTCCTCCCCTGGGCGGTCCGCAGGGTGCCTCGTCTCCCAGCCAGCCCCGGTCCATGCAGTCCGAGACGACCTCGTCCCAGAACAACTCATCATCGGCCCGGCGCCCGATTTCGTCCATGTCCAGGCCGAGGCGCCGCTCCAGCTCTTCCACGATGGCCACCGACGCGAAGACCGGACGGTGCGTGTGCCCGGCGATCAGGAGCAGCCCTCGGTGGCCTTCAGCCCAGCGGCGCATGGCCCGGTTGTGCTTCTCCCGGATCTTCCGATTCGTGGAGGGGGTGTTTCGTGACGCATTGGTCACGTGCTGGATCGGCTTCCAGATGAAGCGGACGGTGAACCTCGCCAGGAAGGCGAGGCCATCGCTCATGCCCGTCCCCTGGTGACCGTGGACGAAGAACAGCGACCCGAGGCGCTGCGTGCCGATTCGCGCCTCGAGCAGAATCGACTCGCGCACGTCCAGATCCGCATCGGCATAGGCCGGCGCCAGCTCCAGCTCCACGGCGTTCGGCGAGGCCCATTCCTCGTCGTGATTGCCCCACAGTCGGATGAGTCGGCCGGCGGCGTGGAAGGAGCCCTCGGCCTCGTAGACCTCGGGATACGACTCCAGGACGGCCGCTATCCGGTTCTGCCAGAGCTCCTCCACGTCCCCCAGGAGCACGGCCGTGAACCCTTCGCGATCGTAGTGCCGGAGCGCCATCAGATAGGACTGCTCGCAGCGTCGGAAGTCGTCGGCGCGGTCCCGCTTGCCCCGGTGCATGTCCGACA
>Ga0210121_1000129_pt1 | contig 23942 bp, 15 predicted proteins | sample Joice_ThreeSqB_D_FD_184873 | JGI IMG/M metagenome (GOLD analysis project Ga0210121, IMG submission 184873) | Wetland microbial communities from San Francisco Bay, California, USA, that impact long-term carbon sequestration - Joice_ThreeSqB_D1... | ecosystem: Environmental > Aquatic > Marine >... | reverse complement strand
AAGACGGACGAGCCGGTCTCCGAGGGCGTGGTGGCGCTTCTGGAACCGTTCATCGACACTCTGGTCATCTGCACGATGACCGGGCTGGTGATCATCATGACAGGCGTGTGGAGCGAGCGTATCGCGACGCCGATCGTCCTGAACGGCGGTGATCTGACCTACGTGACGCTCGACCAGCAGGGCGCGCGCGGCGCGGCCGACGCGCCCGATGAGCTGGTGATCCGCGAGGGACGACACGTCGAGCTGGTGGACGCACCTCTCCTGGCGTGGCACGACGTACCCGTCGAGCAACTGTTCACGGACGCGGACATGACGATTCCGTTTTCCGGGGTGATCCGCGCGGCGGACGCCGTGGCGGAAGCCGAAGGCGGTGCCAGTTACACCACGCTCTACGGGTTGGCCAACGAGAGTGGAGCTCCGCTCACTCAGGAGGGGTTTCGGGTCGGCCTGTCGCCGCTCGGCAACTGGGGCGGCACGATCGTCGTCCTCGCGGTCCTTCTGTTCGCGCTCTCGACCGCGATCTCGTGGAGCTATTACGGGGATCGGTGCGCCCGCTATCTGCTCGGGACATCGGCCGTTCTGCCTTACAAGCTGGCCTTCGTGACGATGCACTTCGTCGGGGCCGTGCTTCCGCTGGCGGTGATATGGAACCTCGGTGACGTCTTTCTGTCCGTGGTGATCGTGCCGAACCTGTTCGCGCTGATTCTCCTGTCGCCGCAGGTCGTTGCCGAGTCTCGCAGCTACTTCGAGCGGAAACCCTGGCTGGAAAACGAGCAGAAGCACCGGGAACTCAAGAGAACGGGTCGACTGTAGGTCGCGCGGCGCTGGCCGACCGGTGTACGGGAGCTCTTGCTGCGGCGAGTGGAGCACATGCCGGACCTGATCGAACAGCTGCGAGGAGACCTCGCGGATCGATACTCCGTCGAGCGGGAGCTCGGGCGCGGCGGGATGGCCACCGTATATCTCGCCCGGGACCTGAAGCACAGGCGTTCCGTCGCCATCAAGGTGTTGCTCCCCGAACTGGCGGCCACGGTCGGTTCGGATCGGTTCCTGCGCGAGATCGAGATCGCGGCCGGCCTCGACCACCCCCACATTCTGCCTCTCTACGACTCGGGCGAGGCCGGCGGCCTCCTGTTCTTCGTCATGCCCTACGTGGACGGTGAGAGCCTGCGGGATCGGCTGGATCGCGAGAAGCAGCTGCCGGTCGAAGAGGCCGTGCGGATAGCCACGGATCTCTGCGAAGCCCTGTCCTGTGCGCACGAGCGGGGGGTCATCCACAGGGACGTGAAGCCGGCCAACATCCTGCTCTCCGAAGGCCACGCTCGAATCGCCGACTTCGGGATCGCGGGTGCGGTCAGCGCCGCGGGCCCGGAACGGCTGACGAACACGGGTCTCACCGTGGGGACACCCCTGTACATGAGCCCGGAGCAGGTGTCGGGTGAGGCCGAGTATCGCAGTGACATCTACGCCCTGGCCTGCGTGCTGTACGAGATGCTGGCGGGAGAGCCGCCTCTGCAGGGCCCCACCCCCCGGGCCACGAGCGCGCGCCGGCTGACTGAAACGCCGCGCCCGGTTCACCGCGAACGACCTGCCGTTCCGGAGGCCCTGGATCACGTGCTGGCGAGGGCGCTGAGACCTCTGCCGGCGGACCGCTTCTCGACAGCATCGGACTTCGGGGCTGCCCTCCGCGCCGCCGCGGACCCGTCAGCGACGGCGCGGACGGACGACGAGCCGACCGGCAGGTCGGTAGCTGTCCTCCCGTTCGACAACCTCAGCCCCGATCCGGGAAGCGAGTACTTCAGCGACGGGATCACGGCGGAACTGACCAGTGCGCTGGCCGGCGTGGCAGGCCTGCGGGTCGCCGCCCGTACCTCGGCGGCCGCCTTCAAGGGCCAGGCGGAGGACGTGCGCACCCTGGGACGGAAGCTGAACGTGGGTGCCATCCTGGAAGGCAGCGTCCGCAAGCAGGGAGACCGGGTGCGGATCTCAGCCCAGCTGGTCAACGTCGCCGATGGCTATCAGTTGTGGTCGAACCGGTTCGATCGACGCTTCGAAGACATATTCGCCATTCAGGAGGAAATCGCGGTCGCCATCGTGGAAGCTCTCCGCGTCCGGCTGCTGCCGGGGGCCGAACGGTCGCTTGGCGAGATCGGCACGACCAGCGTCGCCGCGTACAACCTGTACCTGCAGGGCCGATTTCACCTCGAGCGGCGAACCTGGCAGGCTTTCGAGCGGGCGGCCGAGTGCTTCCTGGAGGCGATCGCCGAGGATCCGGATTACGCACAGGCGCACGCGGGGCTCGCCGACACCTACCTGTTGCTCGAGCGTTACGGCCTCATGCACCCGCGAGCCGCTTTCGTGCGATTCAAGGGAGCCGCGCTGCGCGCCCTGCGAATCGATCCCGGTCTGGCGGAGGTGCACGTGGCCCTCGCTTACGGGAAGATGATCTTCGAGTGGGACGCGGTGGGAGCGGAGGCCGAATTCAGACAGGCGATCCAGCTCAATCCGGACTACGCGCCGGCACGTCACCTGTATGCGTGGTCCCTGGGCTCGCGCGGAAGGCTGGACGAAGCCCTGGTCCAATACGACCGGATTCTCGCGGCCGAGCCCCACCGCCTCATCAGTCTCACGAATCGGGGCACGATCCTCTATTTCGGCCGGCAGCTCGAAGGGGCGATCGAGCAGCTCGAGAGCGTGCTCGACCTGGATCCCGCATTCGCTGCCGCCCACCAGTGGCTCGGAAGAGCGCTGGAGGCGGCCGGTCGGCGCGACGAGAGCATCGCCGCCCATCGACGTGCACTGGACGTCCTGGGAGAAGATCCCGAGTCGCTCGCCAGTCTGGCGCACGCGCTCGGGGGGGCCGGCCAGGCCGGGGAAGCCAGACGACTGGTGGATCGCCTCGCCGAGCTGGGCCGCTCGAAGTACGTATCTCCCTACTGGCTGGGTCTGGCCCGGCTGGGTCTCGGCGAAACGGAGACGGGATTGAGCGACCTCGAGCAGGCACTCGAGGATCGGTTCGACTGGCTGCTGTTCCTCGAGGTCGATCCGATCTTCGACTCCCTCCGCTCCAACCCGAGATTCGAACGGCTCGCAAGGCGCGTCCTGGAGGAGTACGATCGCGACGCAGCTGCTGCGCCTGATTCGTGAACTGATTCCCGCGCAGTCCCGGGCCTCCGAATCAGGGGAAGATCCCGAGCTCCTCGTAGCAGACCACGATCTTGTCGATCGCGTTGACGAACGCCGCCGTGCGCCTGTCCAGGTTTCCGCCGTTTCGCTGCTGGACCTCCCGGATCTGGTGCAGGGCGGTGATCATCGTCTCTTCGAGGCCGGAGTTCACGAGATCCTCCTCGTCGGCGCCGCTCGCGAACAGTGACATGTCCTGGTCCGAGAAGCTCATCCCGGTAGTGCGCTCGACGGCTGCGAGCAGCTGCCGGTGGGCCTTCTCGTCGAATCGCTTTTCCATGCGTCCGAAACGCACGTGCGAGAGGTTCTTGAGCCACTCGAAGTAGGAGACCGTGACCCCTCCCGCGTTCAGGTACAGGTCCGGGAGCACCGCGATTCCCCGGTCGGCGAGAATTCCATCGGCGTCCGCCGTGGTCGGACCATTCGCGGCCTCGGCGATGACGCGCGCCTTGATTCGACCCGCGTTGTCTCCCGTGATCTGGTTCTCCAGTGCCGCGGGAACGAGAATGTCGCAGTCCAGCTCCAGGGCGGCGCTCGACTCGGGAAGATCCACGGCTCCCGGGAAACCGAGGATCGAGCCGGTCTCCCGCCGGTGAGCGACCACCTGCGCCAGGTCCAACCCGGCCGGACTGGCAATCGCTCCCTCGAACTCCGCCAGGCCGACCAGGACCGCCCCATCCTGTTGAAGGAAACGGGCCGCGTGGTAGCCCACGTTTCCGAGACCCTGAACGACCACGCGCTTGCCGTCGAGTCCTTTCGACAGGCCGAGAGCGGCCATGTCCTCTCCGATGTCGCACGCTTCCCGGATTCCGAAGTAGACGCCGCGGCCCGTCGCCTCCAGTCTGCCGTGAATTCCCCCCTGCGCGATCGGCTTTCCGGTGACGCACGCCTCGCCGTTCAGCTCACCGCCGCCGGTCAGCGACTTGTAGGTATCTACGATCCACGCCATCTCGGTCGGCCCGGTACCGTAGTCCGGCGCCGGCACGTCCACTCCAGGCCCGATGAACAGCTTCTTCACGAGCTCGAACGTGTACCTGCGGGTGATCCTCTCGAGCTCTGCGAGGGAGTACTGCCTGCGGTCGATCCGGATCCCGCCCTTGGCCCCGCCGAACGGCACGTCGACGATGGCGCACTTGTAGGTCATCAGGGCCGCGAGCGCCATCACCTCGTCTTCGTTGACCATGAGGCTGTATCGGATCCCGCCCTTGGTGGGGAGCTTGTGGTGACTGTGTTCCGCTCTCCACGCCTGGACGACCTCGATCGATCCATCGTCCCGCTTCACCGGAAAGGTGAGACGATACACGCTGTTGCAGCCCTTGATCTGGGCCAGGAGATGGGGATCGTGTCCGGAAATCGCAGCCGCCCGGTCGAAGGAGCGGTTCACCTGCTCGAGGAAGCTGACTCTGCTCAAGGTGGGACCTCCCGTGATTCCACGGCATCGGAGCCGGGCGACTTCCCGGTCTGCAGCTCCGGAATGACGGCTCCAATGTACTCAAACCGACGTAGCTGGTGGGAGATCGCGCCTCGAGCGGCGGATGACCTGGCTGCCAGGTCGCCGCGATGTGGTTTGCCGGGTCAGGGTACGGGGCAGCCGGTGACTTCGTACGTCAGCTCGACGCGCTGTTTGTCGCGGCTGAGGCCGCGGTGCCGTTCGGTGCGCACCGAGTCCAGGTCGGCTTTCCACCGCGACATGCCGTTCACGACGTAGGCCACCCAGCGACTGTCGACCTCGACGTACGCCTCCTTGAGCTCGTCACAACCCTTCGTTCCTCTCTCGAATGCCGCGACGAGGCTCCTGAAGAAGACCATTGCGCCGTCCGCCGAGTCCGCCAGCGCGTCCAGCACGACCATGCGGGGATCCACGCCCGCCGGCACGACCTCCGGCTCCTCGACGACCGGCACTCCGGCCTCGAAGTCCGGTGGAAGCACTACGAACGGCCTGCCTCCGAGAGTCAGGGAGTCGAATCCGAACGAGCCGAAGGTGTCCGCGATCGGGTCGGCGGACGATTCCAGGGGCGGCTTCGCCTCCGCCGGCTGCGCGACGGGGACGGGGTGCACCGTTCCTCCCGGCGCCCGGGCGGACTCCGGCAGCTGGAAGATCCGATCCGCGCCGAACACCGCCAGCGACACGATGCCGATGCTCGCCGCGACGTTGCCCGCCTGCCTGGCGTGCCGGCTCCAGCGATCGCGTCTCCTCTTCCGGGCTGCCTCGAGCTCGTTGTCCCGCTCGAGCCTTCGTTCTTCGGCCTCCCGCTTCGCTGCTGCCGCCGCGGCCGTTTCCGCCTTCTGAGCGTCGGCCTCGGCGACCTCCCGCCTCGCGCGATCCACCGACACCCTGCGGGCCTCTTCTTCCGCCTTCTGGCGTGCCGCAGCCTCGACGGCTCGCTGAAGCTCGGCGTCTCTGCGCCGTTCGACTTCCTGAGCGGTCGTGTGCCGGATCGCCTCGAGCTCGGCTCCCCGCCGCGCGACGGCCTGCTCGAGGGTCTTCCTCTCCATCCGAAGGCGGGCCACCTCCTGGCGAGCCACCTCGGCGACCTGGCGGGCCTTGGCCGCGATGCGGGCGGCCTCATCTTCCGCGGCGAGTCGCGCGGCCTCCAGCTCCGCCACCCGGGTGGCCGCCTCCTCCTCGGCCTTGCGACGCCTGTCGGACTCCAGTCGGGCGGAGCGCCAGGCGTCTTCCGCCTCGGCCGCCAGGATGGTCGCCCTTTCCTCGGCGGCCGCGCGTGCCTTCTCGAGATCGGCCGCCTGCTTCGCGATCCGCTCTTCGGTCTCTCGCAGTGCCGCCTCGTCCTGCTCGGTCTTGAGGGCGGCTTCCTCCTGAATCGCTTCCTTTGCCGCACGCTTCTCGGACGCCTGTCGCAACGCGTCTTCGGCGGCCTGCCGCGCCGCGTCGAGCTGCAGTGACTTGCGCGCGGCCTCCTGCTCGGCTGCCTCGCGGCGTCCGGCCTCGACGCGAGCCGCCTCGACGGCCGCGGCGGCTTCCTCCGCCATCCGCGCGGCCTCCGCTTCCGCCGCCTGCCGGGCAGATTCCAGCTCGGCAGCCCGACCCGCGGCCTCGATCTCGGCTGCCCGGCGTGCGGACTCCTCTTCCTTCCGTCGCGAGGCCTCCCTCTGGGCGGCCTCGAGGGCGGCTTCCGCTTCGGCCGTCCGGCGCGTCGCCTCGACGGCGGCCGTCTCCCGCGTCTTGTCGAGCTCCGCGGTGATTCGAGCCGCCTCCTGCTCCGCCGCCAGACGAGCAGCCGCTTCCGCCTCGCGCCGCCTGGCTTCCTCTTCCGCCTGTTTCCTCGCCGCCTCCACTTCGGCGGCGCGCTTCGCCGCCTCTTCCTCCGCAGTCTTGCGAGCCGCTTCGAGCTCGGCCGCCTTCCGCAGTGCCTCTGCCTCGGCCTCCCGGCGGAGCGCTTCTTCGGACCGGTGGCGCTCGGCCTCCGCCTCGGCGAGGTTCCGGGCGATCTCGGCGTCGCTGGCCCGACGTGCCGATTCCTCGGCGGCCCGGCGGGCCGCTTCCACTTCAGCCGCCCGACGCTGGGCTTCCAGGTCGGCCTGCTGTCGCGCCTCGGCGGCGGCCTCTCGCATCGCCTTGATCTCGGCCGTCCGCAGGGCGGCTTCCTCCTCGGCTTCCTTGCGAGCCGCCTCCGCTTCCGAGGCCCAGCGGGCCGCCTCGGCCTCCGCTGCCTTCCGGGCGCCTTCCAGCTCCGTCACGCGTCGCACGGCATCCGAGATCGCCTTTTCGTGCTCCTCGGCGTCGAGCTGCCGACGCCTGGCTTCCCGTTCGGCCGCCTCGCGCGCCGCTTCGGCTTCAGCCGCCCGTCTGGAGGCCTCGGCCTCGGCGGCCTGAATCGCCGCGGCGGCCTCTGCCGCCTGCCGGGCGGCCTCCTCCTCGGCCGCCTTGCGGGCAGCCTCGAGCTCCGCCGTGCGTCGCTCCGACTCCTCCACCGCGGCCTTGCGCGCGGCTTCGGCCGCCTCGAGGGTGGCCTGAAGCTCGGCCGCCTGACGCTCGGCCTCCTCTTCCGCGGCCTTGCGCGCGGTCTCGAGCTCGGCGGCACGCCTCGCGGCTTCCTGCTCGGCCGCCTTGCGCGCGGCTTCGGCTGCCTCGAGGGTGGCCTGGAGCTCGGCCGCCTGACGCTCGGCCTCCGCCTGGGCCGCCTTGCGCGCGGCTTCCAGCTCGGCGGTACGCCTGGCGGCCTCCGCTTCCGCGTCGTGTCGGTTCGCCTCAGCCGCTTCGAGGGTCGCCTGCAACTCCGCTGCCTGACGTTCGGCCAGCTTCTCCGCCTCCAGGCGGGCGGCCTCCAGTTCGGCGGCCCTTCGCGCGGCCTCCTGCTCGGCCTTGTGGCGGGCCTTCTCGGCTGCGGCCAGCGTGGCTTCCAGCTCACGGGCGTGGCGTTCCGCTTCCTGCTCGACGGCGAGCCGGGACGCCTCCAGCTCGGCTGCCCGCCGCGCGGCTTCTTCTTCGGCGCGCTTTCGAGCGGCCTCCGCCGAAGCCAGGGTCGTCTCGAGCTCACTGGCGCGGCGTTCGGCCTCCTGCTCGGCCAGCAGCCGACCACGCTGCGCTTCCTCGATCCTCCGGGAAGCCTCCTCTTCGGCAGCTATGCGCGCGGCCTCTTCGGTTCGTCGAAGCTCCGCTTCGAGCTCCGCCGCCTCCCGCGCTGAGCGAGCCTCGGCCGCCTGACGAGCGGCTTCTTCCTCGGCCTTCCTGCGAGCGGCCTCCTGTTCGGCCACCCGTCTGGCGGCGTCTGCCTCGGTAGCCCGTAGAGCTGCCTCGAGCTCGGTGGCGCGGCGTTCGGCCTCCGCGGCCGCGGTTCGGAGCTGCTCGAGGTCCGAAGCCAGTCTGTCCGCCTCTGCTTCGGCCTGCTTCGCGGCCTCTTCCGCCTCTCGCGCGGCATCCTCGGCCAGGCGTCGTTCCGCTTCGGCTTCCTCGCTCTCCTCCTGCTCGAGCCGGGCGGTCCGCTCCGCCGCCTGCTCCGCCGCTACCCTTGCCTCCTCGAGCTCGGCGGCCCGCCGAACCGCTTCGCGCTCCGCATTCCTTGCCGCCTCTTCGGCCTTCTGCCTCTGCTCCCCGAGCTCGGCGGCTGTCCGGGCGGCGAGGGCCACGATGGAACGCCTCGCGATCTCCTCGGCCAGGGGGCCCGAGAAGCCGTCGGCCGTCCCGAACTGTCTCTCCGACCCGGTCCTCGCCTGGCGCCGCGAGTCCGCGCCATCGCCTTGTGATGCCGTCGGATCGTGAGACTCGCGCACTACGGCGGCGTCGGTGCGTACGTTGGTCCAGTCGAGGACGGTGCGGCGCTCGCCGCTGCCGAGTGCGCGTGCCGCCACGACTTCGTAGAAGGGGAGCGGTACGGATCCCTGGAGGCCGTCCGGCGTCTTCCGGAAGAATCCTCCCCGGGCATCCTCGTCGTCGCTCACGACGACGATCGCGCTGTGCCAGGGCTCGCCGAAGTACTTCGAGTGAGTACTGATCTCGCCCTCGGAGAGCGCCACGGCGCCGTCGTTTCGCCCGAAGTACCAGCCGACCAGGTTTCCCCTCAGCTTCGCGGCCCCGTCGCGGAGGCGATCCCAGGCCTCCGCCGGAATCCTGTCCACGGGATCCGAGAGGAGAGGGAGAGATGAGGGGCAGACCCCGCTGATCAGCACGTACTTGCGGCCCGAGTCCAGGTCCTCGCACAGGTCTCCCGCGAGAAGTCCGAACGGCTGGCCGTCACTCTGCGGCTTCCGGACGTGTCTCAGAAGCCGGGAGAGGGCATTCTGGGTGATGAAGATGTCGTACAGGGAAGCGTCGCCCTGTGAGTCGCGAGCTTCGGTGGGTTCCCAGGCGATGCTTCGAGGAAGCGGCCGTGGCACCGTGATGTGGACGCGCTCCGCCCCGGCGGCGCTGCCGGCGCCCGCGGGGCCGTCGAATCCGGTGTCGTTCTCGGTCGCCATGTCAGTGTTTCCGCGCAGTTCTCGTCCAGGTCCGTGGCACGGCCCGCCGCTCGATGCCGCACTCCTCCGCCTGCGCAATCAGCAAGTGCCGTTCCACATCCCGGGCCGGCCATCCCGGAGGGTTCAGCCCCATATATCCGCCACGAATGACACATCGGTCCAACCCGTCACGATGTGACGGATATGGAAAAACGTGTGAATCGGGCGATGTTTGGCGAAAGACCGCTGATCGACGATCGTCGCGCGGGCACATCAGGCTGCGTTCCGCCGGGCTTCCTCCGAGATGAGCACGTCCACGAGCTCGGCGATCGCCTCGGCCGGGCGATCCAGGCCCGGTTCCTCCCGATGCAGCTCTTCGATTCGCTCGAAGATGATCTGAGCGACGGTCAGCTCCAGATACGGGATCGAGCGCGCATGCGCCGCGAAGTCGTCGTAGTCGTCATCGCGGGCCGCTTCCAGCAGATTGAGCACGCAGCGAGGCAGAGATCCCTGGCCCTTTTCCACGGCCCCGGTCCAGTAGGTCGTCCAGTCGTAGAATGCGACCTGCATGTCGCCCTCCTCGCTCGGGTTTGCTCATCCGGCTCCGAACGCAAGACCCGATCCGGGACGGGAGGTCCTGCAGCGCGCCCGCCAACTGGCGGCATTCTCGGCCCGAGCGGCCGCTCGCCTTCCGATCTTCACTGCGCGCGATCGCCGCAATCCGTCCACACGTCTTGCAATAATCCCCGACCGATTGCCTGCCCGGGAACGCCACACTACCCTGCGACACATGTCCAATCGACTGATTAACGAGAAGAGCCCCTACCTCCTGCAGCACGCGCACAACCCGGTGGATTGGTATCCGTGGGGAGATGAAGCGTTTGAGGCTGCCCGCGCGCTGGATCGACCGATCTTCCTGTCGATCGGCTATGCCACCTGCCACTGGTGTCACGTGATGGAACGCGAGTCCTTCGAGGACCCGGATGTGGCCCGGCTGATGAACGAGACGTTCGTCAACGTCAAGGTGGATCGGGAAGAGCGGCCGGACGTCGACGGGATCTACATGACGGTCGCCCAGCTCACGACGGGACGCGGGGGGTGGCCGCTCACGATACTGATGACCGCGGACCGGGTCCCGTTTCTCGCCGCGACCTATATCCCGAAGGAGAACACGCACGGTCGGGTCGGAATGCTGGAGCTGATCCCCGGGATCAGCCAGGCGTGGCGGGAGAACCGTGGCGCGCTTCTCGACTCCGCGGCCTCCGTTCAGGAACACCTGGTCCGGATGGCCTCGTCCGACTTCGGTGGGCGTGCCCTCGGAGCGGAAGTGCTGCGCCAGACGTTCAGCGAGCTGGCCGCATCGTACGATCGCCAGCACGCGGGATTCGGCTCGGCTCCCAAGTTCCCGACTCCGCACCGCCTCCTTTTCCTGCTCCGCTACTGGAAGAGGACCGGGGTGACGCAGGCGCGTGACATGGTGGAACGGACCCTGGACGCGCTTCGCGCCGGAGGAGTGTTCGATCAGATCGGGTTCGGGTTCCACCGGTACTCGACCGATCGTGAATGGCTGGTCCCGCACTTCGAGAAGATGCTCTACGACCAGGCCATGCTGATGCTGGCGTACGCCGAATCGGTCGAGGCATCGCCGACACTCGGGAGAAAGGCGGTCGTGCGGGAGATCGCGCACTACGTGCGGCGAGACCTGACGTCGCCCGAGGGGGCTTTCCACTCGGCGGAGGACGCGGACAGCGAGGGTGAGGAAGGCCGTTTCTACCTGTGGTCTCTCGCCGAGGTCGAGGAGGTACTGGGCGAGCCGTTGGCCCGTCTCGCGGCCAGCATCTGGAACCTCGAGAAAGGCGGGAACTTCCGGGACGAATCGACCGGGGAGGCGACCGGCCTCAACATCCCGCACCTGGCAGGTTTCGCCGCCGGCGAGTCCGCGGCGCGGGCAGGGCCGCCCGACGAGGTGGCGGAGCGGCTGGCAGAAGCCCGGGCTCGCCTGTTCGAGCGGCGTGAGACGCGTGAGCGCCCGCTGCTCGACGACAAGGTGCTCACCGACTGGAATGGCCTGATGATCGCCGCCCTGGCCCGCGCGGGGCGCGTCCTGGCCGACCCTGATCTCACCGGAGCGGCCGTCAGGGCGGCCGCCTTCATCCAGGACCACCTCTGGAGGGACGGGGAGCTGCTGCACCGGTATCGAGACGGCGATGTCGCTCTGCCATCCAACCTCGACGACCACGCGTTCCTGGCCTGGGGCGAGATCGAGCTCCACCAGGCGACGCTGGAGCCCGAGCACCTGCGCCGTGCCGTGCGCGCCACGGACCTGATGATCGAGCGGTTCCTGGACGCGGAGAGGGGCGGGTTCTTCTTCGCGACGGCGGACAGGGAAGACCTGATCGTCCGGCAGCGGGAGGCATACGACGGGGCGGTGCCGTCAGGCAATTCGGTCGCGCTCTACAACCTCCTCCGGCTGGCCCGCCTGACGGGTCGACCGGAATACGAGTCACTCGCCTCCAAGGCGGCCGCCGCGTTCTCCCGGCAGGTCGCCGCGCAGCCTTCGTCCTTCTCTTTCTTCCTGTGCGCGCTCGACCTGGCGATCGGCCCGTCCCAGGAGCTCGTGATCGTCGGCGACCGCACCGCCGTGGACACGCAGGCTCTCATCGCAGTGGCACGCGAGGGGTACCATCCGAATCGGGTCGTGCTGTGGCGCCCGCCCGGGTCGGAAGGGGCGGCCCTGGCTGAGCTCGCGCCCTTCACGAGCGGATTCGACCTGCTGACCGGCGGCGCGGCGGCGTATCTGTGCTCCGGCTTCGCGTGCGAGCAGCCGGTTTCGAATCCCGACGAGCTACGTCAGCTGATTCTGACGACTGCTTGAAGCACGTTCAGCGCTTGTCGAGCACCGCTTTCAGCTTCACGTGCCAGCGGCCCACTTCGCCGCCCGCGATCTCCGCCTCCAGCGCCGTGAGCTCGACCCGCTTGAGCCCGGGCAGCACCGTGCTCGCTTCGACGAGAGCGTCCGAGACGGCACCCTCGATCGACTCCTCGGAGGATCCGGCGATCTCCAGTTTGATCTCCTGCGAAGCGACCAGAATGTCGTCCGACGACACGACGGTGGACAGGTAGCGCTGCCTGGCCCGCCGCCGACCCTCCTCGAGAGTGCGATCGGCGGAATCCGGGTCGATGTTCAGCCCGTCTCGAATGCTCTGAAGGAACACTTCTTCATCCGGATCGAGCCGGTGATCGGAGAGCACTTCGTCGACGGCGGCGCCGTATACCGCACACGCGACTTCTTCGTGGACTTCGGATGCCACCCCGTCCGGCAGCGCGAGGATCTCCCTCAAGTGGGTGAGGTCCGCGACCTCGGCGTCGCTGAGAGCACGATCCACGAGGCAGAACTCCAGGTACCTGCGATACAGGTCCCGGCACTGCGACTGGAGGCGCGACATCTCCAGTCCGTGCTCCGTCGCGATCGCCCTCACCCTGTCGCCCGTGACCGCGGCAAGCTCCGGGGAGCCGGCGAGGAGGGCCTCGATGTCGCGTGCGGCCGCCCCACGGGCCTTACGGCCGAGCAGGCGGGAGCCCAACCCTCCCTGGCTTCCGGGGGTGCTCTCGAACGGTCCTGTCATGCTCGACCTCCTGCTGGCAAGCGGGTCTGTGTGAGTACGGGCCGAAGGAGAATGATGTCCCCGCGTGGATCGGGCAATCGGGTCACCCCGGTCGTGCCACCTGAGCCCCCTCGGTATGTTGCCCGTCGGTCAGGCGGTGCGCCGCTCACGCCCGACTGTCGCGCGACAATAACGGAGGCAGAGATGGAGAGGTTCCTGGACGTCCGGGTCGAGGTGGCCGCCGCCCTGGCCACCGGTCGACCGGTCGTCGCGCTCGAAAGCACCGTTCTTTCGCATGGCCTTCCGCACCCGATCGGCCTCGAGGCGGCGGCCGCGATGGAGGCCGCGGTCCGGGACGAGGGAGCGGTCCCGGCCGCCATCGGGTTACTGCGCGGTCGAGTGGTCGTCGGGTTGACGCCGGATGAGATCGAAGAGCTGTCCTCAGGCGTTCAGGTGGCCAAAGTGAGCGTGAGGGACATCGCGCCGGTGATCGCAGCCCACCGGCCCGGGGCCACGACGGTGGCGGCAACGGCGAGCCTCGCCCGGACCGCCGGCATCCGTATCCTGTCGACGGGAGGAATCGGCGGGGTGCACCGGGGCGGGGAGGACAGTCTCGATGTCTCGGCCGACCTGCACGCTCTGGCCCGGACTCCGATCGCGGTCGTCTGCTCGGGCGCGAAGTCCGTGCTCGACCTCGGCCGTACGCTGGAGACGCTGGAGAGCCTGGGTGTGCCCGTGATCGGGTACGGCACCCACGAGTTTCCCGCCTTCTATTCGGTGGAGAGCGGTCTCCCCCTGGAGCACCGGGCCGATGATCCGCGGGAGGTCGCCGCCATTCTGAGGGTGCACGCAGCGCTGGAGAGGAGACAGGGAGTCGTGGTGGCGCAGCCCCCGCCGCCGGGCACGGCGATTCGTCTCGCGGAGGTCGACACCTGGATCCGGGAAGCCCTGGAGGAGGCGAAGTTGGCGGGAATCCGCGGAAAGGAGGTCACCCCGTTCCTCCTGGAGAGTCTCGCCCGGTCAAGCCACGGAAGGACGCTGGAGACCAACCTGGCCCTCCTCGAGGCGAACGCCCGCCTCGCCGCCCGCATCGCGGTCGAGCTGTGATGGGCCGAGCCGAAGCTCCCGGATCAGTGAAGCAGGTCGTTGAGAATCTGCGTCCTGGAGTCCAGGTCCCGGATCGCCGACGTGAGTGAGTCGGCTGCCCGGTTCCGGCCCCTGTCCCGCAGTTCCTTTCGCTCCTCGAGCAGGATCTCACGCAGGTGACGCACGGCATCGATGCTGAGACGGGCCACGGCTTCCGCTCCCAGCTTGCCATATCGGGGCAGCCCCGCCTCTCGGCGCATCTCCCGCAGGTAGCGCCGCCTGATGCTCCAGATGACCAGGCTCTCGGCGAACGATGTGTCTCGGCTTCTCGTCATCTCTCGAGCAGACGCTCCGTGTGAGGAAAAGGTCACGCAGCACCTGCGGGGCACGCATACAGACTCGACCGTCGGGGCGGCCCGGGCAAGAGCCGTCACGCGGCGTCCTTCCTGCCGAGGCGAGCCAGAGCCAGCAGTTCGGCCTGTCGAGCCCGCTCCGACGGCTCTCGATGGGTCGGTGCTCCGCCCGCCGGGCCCCGGGGATCCGCTCCTCTGCGGCCCTCCTCCAGCTCGAGGACCAGTCTCTTGAACCAATGCCAGCGATACATATCGTTGCTCCTCCGTTCGCATTCTGAAATCCGGTTGCTCCAGGCCGCCGGCAACTTCGCCAGCGTCCTCGTCTGGAGATGCGTCGTTTGTGCGCCCGACCGGACGCGAGTCCGGGAGAACGCTCGGTCAGCGGTCCGACAGAAGGTGGGTCGTGACCTCGGCCCGGTGATCGAAGATCCGGGCGAGCTGCTTTCGCACGATGGGCAGGCCGGCGGCACCCACCGGTCCGAACGGGAGCCGATATCGCACCTCATCCTGGATCCACGTGCACGCAGCGTCGTCTCGATCCTCGATGAACCGGTGGGTGTGGATCCACACCCGGTAGGGGCCTCGCACCTGTTCGTCCACGAAACCGCCGGGGGGATCCCATTGGGAGATCAACGTCCGCCAGGTGAGCGGAACTCCCCACAGGCGCAGCCGGTAGTCGATCAGCGTCCCCTCCCGCATGTCGATCGGGAGAGGTGTCAGTATCCGGAACCGAAGCTCCGGGGGCGTGATCCGCTCCAGATTGGAGGCATCCGAGAAGAAACCGAATACTTCATCGATCGGTCGCTTCACCTTCATGGTACGGCGCAGCGTGCCGTTCATCGTGCCTCTCGTGCGAAGCAACAGGATTCGAGTGGGAGTCGACGGCATGTCCGCAAGCGAATTATTGTCAATGTAATATCCAGAGTATGTACTTGACAGAATGGGTACCTGGCTCGATCATGCGGTCCGGACCACCGTTCCGTTCAACCCGTGTCAAGCTTCCGGAATGGCCGCGCAGAAAGAGGAGTCGCACATTGCCCCCCATGAACGGACACTCGACGTCGGAGAAGCGGCACCCCATCCAGGTGGTGGCGAAACGCACCGGGCTGACGGCTGACGTCCTTCGCGTTTGGGAGAAGAGGTACGAGGTGGTGGAGCCGGGCCGATCGAGCGGTGGGCATCGGCTCTACTCCGACCAGGACGTCGAGCTTCTGGGTCTCCTGAAGAGAGCGACATCGGCGGGTCGGAGAATCAGCCGGGTGGCGGACATGTCGCTCGAAGAGCTTCAGGGACTGGTCCAGGAGGACGCCGCCGCGGCGGTGCACCGCCGCCGGGAAATGGAAACTGGCCTGTCCTCTGCCCCGGAGGTCTACCTGGCCGCCTGCCTCACATCGGTGGACACTCTCGATGCAGCGCGGCTCGAGATGACGCTGATGCGAGCCGCCGTCGCGCTGTCGGCGCCGATGCTGATCGAAGAGGTCGTGGCGCCTCTGCTCGCCGGGATCGGTGACAGGTGGCAGCACGGGAAGCTGAGCCCGGGCCACGAGCACCTGGCCTCGGCAGTCATTCGGCGCGTTCTCGAGTCACTCGCGAGCTCGGCGATGCCCGGCCCCGGGGCGCCCGGCCTCGTCGTCGGGACGCCGGCCGGACAGGCGCACGAGTTCGGAGCGCTCTTCGTGTCGGCCGCGGCCGCAGTGCAGGGGTGGCACGTGACGTATCTTGGTGCCAGCCTGCCTGCCGCCGACTTCGGTGAAGTGACGCGAGCCACAGCTGCCGCGGCCGTCGCGGTCAGCCTGGTGTTTCAGACGGACGACCCGAGCGTGGCGAAGGAGCTGGAGGCGCTCCGAGCCGCGATCGGGCCCGATCTTCCGATCCTCGTGGGCGGGCGAGCGGCGCCTGCCTACCGAGATGCCATCGAGTCGATCGATGCTCGTCTCGTATCGAACCTCGAGGACCTGCAGAAGACCCTCGCCGCGATTGAGCAGGACTCGATCCGGGTCTGAGGCGGCCTGCCGTGACCTGATGGATCCTCATTCGGCGTACCGCGCCACGTATTCGCCGATTCGCAGCTTTCGAGCCGTATTGGTCGAGGACATGTAGCGGATCTTGCCGAACACGGGTCGCTCGGGACCCCACGGTCGGTCGTACCTTCCGAGACACCAGAAGATGCCCGAGTAGGAGTTCGGATCTCGGCCGTCGATGGCGTAACGGTTGTTCAGCTCGATCATCACCCTGGCCGCCTCTCTCGGAGACGCCGTCCATTCGAGGATCTTCTTGCCCCACAGCATGCGGAGGTAGTTGTGGATCCGGCCGTCCCTCAGCAGCTGCCTCTGTGCGGCATTCCACAGCTCATCGTGCGTTGATGCCGCATCCAGCTGCTGCAGGTCGTAGAGGTACGGTCTCGCGTCCACCGCGTGCTTCTCGAGCGTCTCGAGGGCCCACCCGGGAAGCGACTCGTATTCGCGATGATCCGGTCGCCTCGCCGCCATGTTGAACCCGAGCTCCCGCCAGGTGACCAGCTGATCCAGGAAAGCCTCCGCCTGCTCACTCATTCCCCACCAACCGGCCCGTTTTCCGCTCGCCGGTCTTCCTTCGAAGACCGGCGCCCAATCCTCTCGTCGCGCGAGCTCCTCGAGGATCGCGTGAGTCGAGACATGTCCGAAGTGGAGATACGGCGATAGCCCGCTCGCCACGTCCTCCTCCGGCTGGTTTCGGTCCTCCGCGTATCGGTCGAGGCGATGGCGAAGGAACTTCTCAAGGCAGTCACGCGCCGACTGCTGCCCGCCTCGAACGCCGGTCGTCCCGATCGAATGGTCGAGGGGCAGTGGATCGAGGTCGGGGCCGCCTGAACGAAGATCTGCTTCGGCCGAGGGCCAGCGGGTCGTGACCGATGGCGGCACGTCGGGTCCCTTCAGGTCCTCGAGGCGGCGCATCGGGTCAGCGGCCGGCCTGGCTGCGAGATGTCCGGGAAGGACCTTCTGCATGTATCGCCTGAACGTATACGCCGACGGATATGGCCGGGGTGCGGCGAACATGGGCAGCAGCCCGTTCGCATCCACCGCCTCGAGCTTCACCCGGACGCGTCTCGCGGCCGTCTCGAGCATGTGTGGAAGGAAGTAGGTCGGATAGTCGTCCGTGACGATCACGGCCGCCTTCTCCCCGAGGGCCTCGATCAGACCGCGTCCCTCGCCGGGCGATCGCTCGACGTACGGGTGGAAGGTCACACCGCTCCTCCCTTGCAGCGCTTTCAGGTTGTCTTCCATTCCGTCGATGACGAAGCGGTGAAAGCGCTCGGACGCCCACCGGTAGTCGCAGCGGAGAGCCTCGAGGACGAGGAGGCCGCGCCGAAGGTCAACCGCCCAGTCCACCGCCCGCTCGAGAGCGAAGTTGTGGGTCGTCCGGCGCTGGGTGGTCATCCAGTAGACGACGTACTCGCCGCCCGGGTTGAACTCCCGTTCGTTCAGACTGCGGATCCGCGAATCCGGAACCCCTGTCTTCATCCGCCCCCCTCGTTTGCTCGATCGTTCATCGTCCGCCAAAGTTACGAAACTAGACAAATACTTGACAAGTGATGATCCTGTCACTATGATAATGGACACAAGCTAGACAAACGGACCACACGTTGCGACCTCCGGGAACGACGCGATATCGAGCCCGGACGGACTACGAACCAGCAAACCAGGGAGAATCAGCATGTTCAGCAAGACCGTAACGACCCTCGCTGCCGGCCTGGCCCTGAGCCTCACCGCTTCTGCGGCTGGGGCACAGATGGCCAACCACTCTGAGATGACGTCGAAGGACATCGTCGAAGTCGCGGTTGAGGCCGGCAGCTTCAACACGCTCCTCACCGCGGCCAAGGCGGCCGGTCTGGTCGGTGCCCTCAAGGCCGATGGTCCTCTGACCGTATTCGCGCCCACGGACGAGGCGTTCGCCAAGTTGCCCGAGGGCACGGTGGAGATGCTCCTGAAGCCGGAGAACAAGGACAAGCTGACGGCCGTTCTGCTCTACCACATCGTGGAGGGAAAGGTCACCTCCGATCAGGTGGTCAAGCTGACGTCGGCGAGGACGCTCGAGGGGGACACGATAGACATTTCCGCGAAGAACGGCGCCGTATACGTTGACGACGCGCAGGTTGTCGCAGCGGACATCGACGCCAGCAACGGAGTGATTCACGTCATCGATTCGGTTCTTCTGCCTTCAATGGACTGACCCGGATCGGGGCGGAGGTGCCGACACGCGCCTTCCCCCGGTCATCGGACGCGCACACACAGGCCCGACGCTTCCATGGCGTCGGGCCTGCGTGACATAGCGCACTGTATGATCTACGCCAGGGAACGAGGATGAGCGACATCACCATGCTGACCGGTGCCACCGGCTACGTAGGCGGGCGGTTGCTGGAGGAGCTGGAGCGCTCCGGAGTGCGCCTCCGCTGTCTCACCCGGCGGCCCGAATACCTGCGGGGACGTGTAGCCGAAAGCACGGAAATCGTGCGGGGAGACGTCCTGGATTCAGGCAGTCTCGCCGCGGCCCTGCAGGGTGTGTCCACGGCCTACTACCTTGTGCATTCGATGGGCGATGAAGGGAACTTCGAGGAGATAGAGCTTCGCGCGGCACGGATCTTCGGCGAAGAGGCGCGAACGGCTGGAGTCAGCAGGATCATCTACCTCGGAGGACTGGGCTCGGGCAGCGATCTGTCGGCGCATCTCGCGAGTCGGCAGGAGGTGGGGCGCGCACTGCGGGAGTCGGGCGTGCCCACGATCGAATTGCGGGCTTCCATCATCATCGGTTCGGGGAGTCTCTCGTTCGAGATGATCCGCGCGCTGGTGGAAAAGCTGCCGGTGATGACCACACCATCGTGGGTCCGGGTGCGCGCGCAGCCCATCGCGATAGAAGACGTCATCGGCTACCTGCTCGAAGCCCGAACGACGCCCCTCGAGGGGACGCGGGTGGTCGAGATCGGGGGGGCGGACGTGGTCAGCTACGCCGAGATCATGCGAGAGTACGCACGGCAGCGGGGACTCCGGAGGATGATGATTCCGGTCCCGGTTCTCACGCCAGCGCTGTCGAGCCTGTGGCTCGGACTCGTGACGCCGCTCTATGCCAGAGTTGGCCGGAAGCTGATCGAAGGGGTGCGCAATCCGACCGTGGTGCGGGATCCTGCCGCCGCCTCGTCTTTCGCGGTGCGGCCGCGGGGGATAACGGAGGCGATCGCACGTGCGCTGGCGAATGAGGATCGCGAGTACGCGTCCACCCGCTGGTCCGACGCCGGGATCGGTGGAGGTGGAGTCGGACGGCGCAGGAGACCGTACGGTCGGCGCATGGTGGACAGCCGGTCGTTGACACTGGAGGCGACCGCACGCGCCGTGTTCGCGCCGATACGGCGGCTGGGCGGCGACGCCGGATGGTACTACGGCGACGCGCTCTGGAGGCTGCGGGGGTTCCTGGACAGGCTGGCCGGAGGACCCGGTCTGCGGCGAGGCCGTCGCGATCCACTCGACCTTCGGCCCGGAGATGCCCTCGATTTCTGGCGCGTCGAGGCCTACGAGCCCGACCGCATGCTGCGTCTCCGGGCCGAGATGAAGCTGCCCGGACGGGCGTGGCTCCAGTTCGAGGTCGAGCCGCGCGAGCGGGGATCGACGCTGACACAGACGGCCGTGTTCGATCCGAGAGGATTGGCGGGGCTGCTCTACTGGTACGTCCTGTTGCCGGTGCACACCCTGATGTTCAGGGGCATGCTGCGAAGCGTAGCACGCGCCGCCAGCAGTCCATCAGCCTGACTCGACCGCCCGGGAACTTCAGCTTCCGCGGGCCGCCGCGAGGCGCGCCGCCGTGATCCGCGACTGCCAGGAGTCCGGACCGACATGGGCGACGACCGTGGCGTGTCCCTCGCGAAGAAGACGCATGCCCTCAGCCCGGCGGCCCTGCGCGACCAGGGCCGCGCCGAGCAGGCTCGACACGTCTCCCATCCGCCAGTGGGTGTCCGGGATGGTCGCGTAGTTCTCGATCGCTCGAACGAGAACAGCCTCCGCGCGAGCCGGATCGCCTCCCGCGAGGTACGCGGCGCCCAGCGGATGCAGCGTCCGACCGAGCGCGGGATGCGGCTCGTGGAAGATCTCGGAGCGAATCTCAAGCACGTTCTCGAGCGTGTCGATCATCTCCGCTCCGCGCCCCTGCGCCAGTCGGAGGAAGGCCTCGTCCACCAGGACCGTCTGGGTGTACCGGTGTCCGGGGCGGAGCTTCTCCGCCGCGAGTCCGAGCGATTCCTCGAACAGGCTGTCGGCCCCGACCAGATCACCCCGGGCGAGTGCGACGTTCGCCAGTCCGTCGAGGACGAGGATCGAGTAGGTGCTGGTGCGACCAGCCCCGTCGAGCGCCTGGCGGAACAGGTCTTCGGCCCGATCCAGCCTTCCGGCCATCCAGTTGGGATCGCCGGCCCGGCTCAGCGCCATGATGTAGTTGGGGTCGTCCGGTTCGAGGCGATCCCGCTTCACGGCAATGGATGAATCCACCGTGGCCGCGGCTTCCGCATAGCGACCGAGGTGGAACAGCACGGTTCCCCGGCGTTCGCGCGTCGTCAGGGTCAGAGGGTGATCGAAACCCAGCGACCGGTTGGCTCTGTCGAGGGCGTCCGCGAGCACCCTCTCCGAATCCTCGTACCGGCCGACGTCGCGAAGCGACACGCCCCATTCGCTCAGCGCTTCGATCACGTCCGGATGCGTCGGGTCGTACAGCGCTTCCCGCATCTTCACCGCCGAGGCGGCCAGCGGCTCGGCGTCGTACAGCTGACTGCGGAGCCGCCGGATCATGGCGATGTTGAGAAGCGCCTCGGCCGCCACCGGGTGCGGGCGCATGGTGGCGGTATCGAACCGGGCAAGAGCGCGCTCGAAGACCGCTTCAGCCTCGTCGAACTGCCCGAGCTCGTGATGGGATACGGCAAGACCGAACAGGGTGGACGCCGCCTCCGGATGATCTATCCCCAGCAAGTCCTGCTGTACCTGGAGGGCCTGCTCGAACAGCTGCGCCGCTTCGGCGTGGCGGCCGCCCGCCCGCAGCTGCCAGGCGAGGTCGGCCTGGGTGCGCGCCAGTATCGAATCCGGCCTCGAGATTCTGGACTGGCGGATGTCCAGTGAGAGCCCCAGCAGCTCGATCGCCTCCTCGCGCTCGCCCTGCTCGGCGAGCAGTCGTCCCACCTGCCCGTAGCTTTCCGAGGCCTCGAGGCTGCGCTCGCCCTGGTTCTGCAGGCGAAGCTCGAGCGCCCGGCGCGCCAGCTCCTCCGCCCGCGCGAACATGCCGAGGTTTTCGTAGATGCTGGCCACGTCGGACAGCATGGCCGCCTGCATGACAGGCTCTTCCCCGAACTCCTGTTCGATCCGGGCGGCGCCGCGGTCCAGAATCCCGCGCGCGGAGATCGTGTCGCCCTGCGATTCGGCCGGGTCGGAAAGCCGGAACAGGTCGAACATCAGGTCCCGCTGTCTCGCAGCCAGCTCGGCCTGCCTGGTGGCGCGGCCGGCCTGCGTGAGAGCGGCTGCCGTCCCGCCGACCAACGAGAGGGCGACGACTGCCGCGGCCCCCACGCTGACGCGATGACGCGACACGTACTTCCGCAGCCGGTAGCCGGCGGAGTCCGCGCGCGCCTCCACGGGACGACCCTCGAGATGGCGCTCGAGGTCCTCCACGATCCGCGCCGCGGAGCCGTATCTGCGTTCCGGCTCCTTGCGCAGGGTCTTGAGCACGATACGGTCCAGATCGCCCCGCAGCAGCCTGCGCAGGCGCTGTCTCTGGTCTCGGGCCGCCAGCCGACCGCTGTCAACGTCCACCGGCACGTAAAAGGCCGGGTCTGGGTGATGCTCGCCGCTCACGGACCATCCCTCGGCACCGAACCCGGCCGCGCCAGCTGCGGCCTCCGAAGTGGGCTCTGCCACGCTACTCGGGAGCGGAGGCAGCTCCTGCACGATGATCCGGGCCCACTCGACGGGAGCGAGCCCGTCGAGCGCGAACGGCCGGCGGCCCGTCAGCATCTCGAACAGGACGATGCCGAGGCCATAGACATCCGTCGCGGTCGTGATCGGCTCGCCCATCACCTGCTCGGGGGCCGCATACTCCGGCGTCATCAGGTGCAGCCCGGTGCGAGTCTGCGGTGCCGCACCTCCCAGCATCGACGGGTCCAGGATCTTGGCGATCCCGAAATCGAGGAGCTTTACCTCTCCGTCGTTGGTGACGAGGATATTGGTGGGCTTCAGGTCACGATGAACCACGAGGCGTCGATGCGCGTGATGGACTGCACGCGCGACCGTGCAGAACAGCCGGATCCGCTCTTCCACCGTCAGCTCGTTGACCCGACAGTACTCGTCGATCGGCAGGCCGTCGACATACTCCATCACGAGGTAAGGCCTGCCGTCTTCGGTGACTCCGCCGTCGTACAACCGGGCGATGTTCGGGTGGTCTAGCGTGGCGAGGATCTGTCGCTCGGCCTCGAACCGGGCTCTCTGGTCCGCCGACCGGGCGCCACCGCTGATCACCTTGATCGCGACCCTTCGCCAGAACTGCCCGTCGTCCCGCTCGGCGAGGAAGACGACTCCCATTCCGCCACGGCCCAGCTCGGAGACCACACGGTAAATGCCGATCCGCTGCGGGAGCTCCGACGGGTCGGGCAGGCCCGCACCGGGAGTGGCGAGGCCGCCCGGGGTGTCCAGAATGCCGCCGGACCGCTCGTGCGCCGCGACGAGGGCTTCGAGATCCGCTCGCAAGGTCGGGTCCTCCGCCCCGACCCGCTCGAGGATTCCCTCGCGTCCATCCGGCGATGCGTCGAGCACCTCGTCGAACAGCTCGTCGAGTCGGCGCCGCCTCTCGTCGCTCACCGGTCTGGCTGCCTCACCGGGTCGCCGTACTCCCGGAGGGACCGTCCGGATACATCGAGCGATACAGCCAGGCGCGGGCCTTCACCCACTCGCGTCGCACCGTTCGGTCGGTGACGCCCAGGACGTCGGCGATTTCCTTCTCCTCCATGCCGGCGAAGAACCGGAACTCTACGACCTGCCGCTGACGCGGCTCCAACTGTTCCAGCGCCGCGTCCAGCGCTATCAGCTCATCGGGCCTGAACTCGACCGGGGCCCCGGCGTCCGCGAGAGTCGTGCAGACCATGTCGCCTCCACGCTTCGCAGCCTTCCTGCGCCGCGCGTGGTCCACCAGTATCTGCCGCATCGCGCGGGAGGCGATCGCCAGGAAGTGGGCGCGGTCGGACGCCGGAACGGCGCTCCCGGCGAGCTTGATGTAGGCTTCGTGGACCAGGGCCGTGGCGTGAAGCGTATGCCCCTGCTGCTCGCGATGGAGCTCCCGTCTGGCGAGTGCCCGGAGCTCTTCGTACACGAGCGGCACGAGCCGGTCCATGGCCCTCGCGTCGCCCCCTCGCACCGCCTCCAGGAGCTGGGTCACGTCGCCGCGAAGGCCGTTCTGGTTCCCATCCATTCGCATCGCCCGCGCACATTGGAGCCGTCGGCCGGGCCGCTCCCCGACCGACCCCGGTTTCACCCACAATGTGCTGGCCGGCCGCGGGGTGACAAGTGGCCGGTGACGAGGCATCTTGCGCGTGCTACTCACGACTGGTGGTTGGGACGGGAGGGAGTCGGCGAGCGGTCGTTCTTCATAAGTTTCTGGAGGTAATCATGCTTCGGATCTGCGCACTCCGCGGTCGGGCCCCTCGGCTCGCCCTCTCATCGGCGGCTCTTCTGGCGCTGTTCGCCTTCGCAACGAGGCCCGCCCGGGCGCAGGTGGGTGGAGTGGACCTCGACACGATTCAGGCGGGACGGTTCGACTACGGCAA
>Ga0210121_1000125_pt1 | contig 24612 bp, 19 predicted proteins | sample Joice_ThreeSqB_D_FD_184873 | JGI IMG/M metagenome (GOLD analysis project Ga0210121, IMG submission 184873) | Wetland microbial communities from San Francisco Bay, California, USA, that impact long-term carbon sequestration - Joice_ThreeSqB_D1... | ecosystem: Environmental > Aquatic > Marine >... | reverse complement strand
TTAGCCCTGGCTTTTGATTGACTTGCCGGATATCAGTGTTAGCTTAATGGTGTTAATACCGAACTGTATTAGCCCGGAGTAATCATGTGACAATTTCCGGTTTCAGTCTTTTTATATTAGCAACTTACCTGGTAGAACCATTTTCATATATCGTCAAAGAAGGAGGTAGCGACCAATGGCCAACTCTTCAAAATCCGCAAAATGCTGTTCAATGGAAAAAAAGAGGTTGATGAAAGAACTCGAAAAGTGCAACTTCTGCTCTGATGACTATGAGGAGTTTCACAATTGCTATCGCGAGGCCGCCAGGGAAAGCGGCCAGCGGTCTCGAGCGTGTATAATCAACTGAATCATCTGGCTGTGAGCAATTTGCTTTCCATCTGTATTCAATTTTTGCCTGGATAGTTATTGCCATTGTCAATTAACAAATAACGCGTTATTCAAAAAGCCTGGAAACTTACCGGGCTTTTTCAAATTGGAGGATGGCCGGTGGAGTTTAAATTCTGCCCGCATTGCGGTCGGCAGTTGCAGATCAAATCCTTCGGTGCCGTTAAACGGCTTTATTGCGACCATTGCCGCAAGATTCAATACCGCAACCCGACGGTGGGCGTAGCGGTGGTATACGTAGAAAATGGCCGGTTGCTTCTGGTCCGGCGATCGGGATCCGATGCGGGTAAGTGGTGTATTCCCTGTGGTCATGTGGAGCGGGGCGAAGATATCCGGGACGCCGGCCGGCGTGAATTTGAGGAGGAGACCGGGCTGCAGGTGACCCTGGGCCCTGTTTTTGCCGTGCACTCCAATTTTCATGATGCCGAAAATCCAAGCGTCGGGGTATGGTTCTGGGGCAAAAAGTCCGGGGGTAAACTGGGGGCCGGTTCCGATGCTGCCGAAGTCGGATTCTTCGAAGTCGATAACCTGCCGGACCGCATGGCCTTCCCCACCGATTTGGTAGTGTGTGAAAAGCTCAAACGCTGTCTGGCTGCCGGGGATTTGACACCGTACTTGGAATCCAGCTGGGCCAAAGACTAGAAGCGGGCTTGACCTGGATTGATCGGGGACTTATAGTGGTTGTCAAAAAAACGCTCCGTTATTCAAACGTTTTTTCTTACAACCACTTATACCAGCCGAAATGTTTTTATGAAAAGCGGTATAATTTGTTGGGTAAAGATTCAAGGAGGATACATGGCAAAGCAATCTAATAATGCCGACAATCAATATGTTCGCAAAGAAACTTTCTGGCTGGTTGCACTGCTTGCATTGGCGGTGGGCTTTTTTGGCGGGGTTATGTTTGCTATATTTAAGTCAGATAACGTAGCTGGGCCGGGCCAGCCCCAGGCGCAGATCCCTCAGTCGCAGGCCGCTCAGTCTCCGGCAGTGGATCCCGGAAGATTGAGTATGATAGCGGCTCTTGAAAAAGAGGCCCAGGAAAATCCTACCAATGAAAAAACCTGGATTGAGCTGGGAAATTCTTACTTCGATACCAACCAGTATGAAAAGGCGATCCAGGCCTATCGTAAAGCGCTTGAAATCAATCCGAACAATGCCGATGTCTGGACCGATTTGGGCGTTATGTATCGGCGCAACGGAAACTCGCAGGAGGCCATAAATTCATTTGACAAGGCCATCGAAGTGGATCCCAAGCATGAAGTTTCGCGTATGAATAAAGGAATTGTCCTGCTGCATGACCTGAATGATCTGGAAGGGGCCATAAAAGCCTGGGAAGAACTGCTGGAAATAAACCCCGTCGCCATGTCGCCCACCGGGCAATCCATCGACCAGATGGTCCAGCAGATGAAGAAGCAGCCCCAGGCGCCGGCGAAATAGCTGATAGCTCGTAGCTGAAAGCTGATAGCTGATAGTCCAAAGGATTGAAATCATTTTTACTATGAGCTGTGAGCTCCAGGCTATGAGCTTTTTGACGCCGGCGGTCAAGATATGAAGGTTTTAAAGCCAGTTTAGTTGTTTGGATATCGCTTTCCATAAATCTCTCTTATATCCTCACGGGTAAACTTGTAAGGTGTATTGCAGTAGTGACAATTTATCTCCACTGGAAACGGTCCTTTGTCCCGGATATCCTTAAGCTCGTCAATCGGCAGCAGCATCAACAGATTGCGAACCCGCTCCGGCTTGCAGTGGCACATAAATTCAATCCGGCGATTGGCTAAAAAACGCGGTGAGTACCCCTTGAATGCTTCGGCCACCAAGGCTTCAGGATCTTTGTCTTCGGTAAACACTTCGCCCAGTGAAGGCAAGCTGGTTACCCTGTCTTCCATGTTGCCGGCTAATTCATCATCAGCCTGGGGCATGGCCTGTAAAAACAACCCTCCGGCCCCCGTGACCTGACCCTGTTTATCGAATTTAATACTCAGATTAAAGGCCGTGGGAACCTGCTCGGAGGTGAGGTAGTAATTGGCAAGATCTGTGGCGATATTGCCGTATTTCAGCATCACCTGCCCCGTAAAGGGTTGCTTGGCGTCTTCCAGGTATTTTGTCACGAACAGAAAACCGGCCCCGAAAAACGGTGACAGGTCGAAGTTTTCCATGGGTTTGTCGATGGGGATCGGCACCCTCTTCAGATAGCCGCGAACCTCGCCGAAGGCGTTGGTTTCGACGACCAGGCCTTTAATCGGTCCCGAGCAGTCGATTTTAATGCTGATCCGGTCGTTGCTTTTCAAATCTGCAGACATCAAGCCCGCACCCAGATAGGCGCGGCCCAAAACAAGGGTTTCTAGAATACCCAGCTCGTGGTTGGCGCGCATTTCATTGATCATCCGGGTCCCGTTCATGATCACACCGCGAATAGCCCCGTCAGCCAATATAAAATTATACAGCCGGTCTCTGGCACCAGCCCGTAATTGTTCTTTGAGGGTATTGCCATATGGTTTCTTTTTTTGCATGAGGCCAACCTAAGCATTGAAATCCGGTTTGTTAACCCCTGTTGCCACTGGGAAGGCAATTCCTGGATATTTTTAAATATTGTTGATACATAAGGAAGGGGGTTTGTGCAGATATGATGTTGCCAATGGAGCGCATCTGTTGTAAAATTTTTATATGTTTTTGAAACCACTTCTAATCAAGTTTTGAGGTTCGCATGGCCCGGGCGAAAACCACCAAAAAGACAGCTTCCAGGATTTCGGAAAAGATGGAGGATCGTATTGTCGGGCTGTCACTACAAAATCCTGATTTCGGCGCCCAACGCCTGGTTTCCCTTCTGAAGCAGAAAAAAATCAGTGTTTCATCGTCGCGGATCTACGGCATTTTAAAGCGCCACGGTCTGCAGACCCGGGAAAAGCGGCTGGCCAGAATCGAGCAACAGGCCTCCCAAAAAGCAAAGCCCCCACCCGCAAAAGCCTCGACTAAACTAGCGGACGAAACAGCGAAACAAATTGTCGAGATTTCCCTGCAGAATCCTGATTTCGGCGTCAAACGCCTGCTGCCCTTGCTGCAGGAAAGCGGCATCGACACTTCGACTCCCAGAGTTTACAGCATCCTGAAGCGCCGGGGCCTTCAAACCCGCAAGCTGCGGCTGGCAAAACTCGATGAGCTGCCCAGCACTGAAGACGCCCCCAGGCCTGATAAAGCGCTTGCCGAACTCACGCCTGAGATCGAGGAGCGCATCGTCGAGGTGTCGCTGCAGAACCCTGATCATGGTGCCCACCGCCTGGCCGGATTGCTGCACGGGGAGGGGATATTAATATCCTCATCCGCGCTTTACACCCTGCTCAAGCGTCATGGATTGCAAAACCGTGCCCTGCGGCTTTCAAGAATTGAACTGCAGAGCCTGACCGAAGCCCCGCCGCCGGAGGTCGAAACACCTGTCCCGTATGCAGTCCCGATACTCGAAACACAAGAGGAACCGGAGAAGGCTCCGGAGGACACCGTTGGTGTTTTGGAAGCACCCCCCACGGCACCCGTACCTTCAGCGCCGGTTAAATCCCCCCGAAGGGCGCGCTGGCTTTTCTACCTTGCCGACTTGTGCCTGCTTGTTCTGGTCGGATACCTCGGCTATCATGCGGTGCTTAATTTCAAGCAGGTCAGACGGGAACCGGAGGTGACCGTAGCTGTCAAGCCGGAGCCGTTCAGTCTTGCCGTGCAACCGGCAATAGCCGTTCAGCCACTTAAAGGCTATCATAAAATCTGGGAGCGCAACCTGTTCAATATCGAAGAGGAAAAGGATCCCACCGCCGTTAAGGAAATTCCAATTGAAAAAATAGCGCTGGCCGAAAAAAGTATCGGCCTGAAGTTGCTGGGCACGGTGCTGGCAAATAATTCTGCCCTGAGCCGTGCCATCGTCCGCAACCAGAAGACGCGCGAACAGGAAGCCTATCGCGAAGGAGACCAGGCCGGTGATGTCAAAATAAAGAAGATCATGCGCAGCAAAGTCGTGATTACCACGGACAAAGGGGACCAGCTGCTGACCATCGAGGACGAGGATTTTGAGAGAAGCGGCGGCGCCCTGTCAATCCAGCGCCGGGCGCCGATGAGTCTGACAGCGCCACAACCAACCGCTGCGGAGATTGAATCCCGCATTTCAGCCAGCGCGTTATCCCCCCGGAGAGCCCGATCCATCAATCTCAAGCGCGAGGAGGTCGAGGCTTCTCTGGCGGATACCGAGCGGCTAATGCAGGAGCTGAAAGTATCCCCTTTCATGCAGGGCGATCAGCCGGCCGGATTTATCATCAGCAACATCCCACGCGAAAGCGTTTTAACCAGAATGGGTTTGCGCAATGGCTATGTGATTACCCAATTAAATGACCAGGCCATTACAGGCCCCGACCAGGCCACCGAATTTTTCAGAACGCTAGCCCAGGGCGGTGAGGTTAGCATTCAGGTCAGGCGAAGCCGGGGCGTCAGGCGCCGCTCGCAAATGATTAATCTCAATATCGAATGATGGCAGGATGGCAAGTCTTTTCCAGGTTTTTGATTGCATCTGTTTCATTGGCACCGCTTTGAGACCCTGAAAGGTTTACGAAGATGTACAGCAAATTCTTCGGCTTCAAGGAAAAGCCCTTTATCCTTGCGCCGAACCCGGCCTATCTCTTCCTGGGCAAAAGCCATGAAGAAGCCCAGGCCCATCTGGTTTATGCCGTTTCCGAAGGGGAAGGGTTTATTTCGTTAATCGGGAAGCGGGGAGTCGGCAAGACGACCATTTGCCAGGCGTTTATCGAACGCCGGGATGATAATATAGAGGTTGCCTATATTTTCAAACCGGAGTTGCGCCCCGAAGAACTGCTGAGAAATATCAAATCTGAATTCGGTATCGGGGCTGATACGGATGATGCCAAAGACCTCATCGACACACTGAATTCGTTTCTGATGCAAAAAAGGGTCGAGGGCAAAAAGGTCGTGCTGTTTATCGACGATGCCCAGAATTTAAAAGCGGATTCGTTGGAGCAGGTCCGCTTGCTTTCCAATCTGGAAACGACCCGGGATAAACTGCTGCAGATCGTTCTGGTGGGTGAACCCAGTCTGGCGGATATGCTCGGTTCCCAGGCCCTCAGACAGCTCGGCCAGAGGGTATCGGTCAGCTACTATATCGACCCGCTGACCTATGAAGAAACCTGCGCCTACATCTACCACCGTATGAGCATTGCCTCCCTGGGAGCCCAGACTCACTTCGAGGCGTCCGCTTTAAAGCGAATTTACAAGTTTTCCGGCGGCATTCCCCGCATGATAAACATTGCCTGCGACAAGTCGCTTTTTACTGCCCATAGACTCAAACACAGTTACATATCCGGAGAAATTGCCAAAACCGCCATTATGAGTCTTGCCGGCAGGTCGGGTAGGCGGCGGTTTGGTTTTCTAAACCGACGACGGTACTTCCTGGCCGGGGCGGGATGTTGTCTGCTGCTGCTTCTGATGATTGCTGTCTTCTTCCCCCGGCAGGCTGACAGGCAAGCCGTCGCCTTGCAGACCGAAGCTCAACCGGCAGCCGTCAAACAACCGGCAAAACCCAAAGCCAATCCCCTGCCCGCTAATACTGCAAATCCGGACGAAAACGCGCACCCCGCCAATGAGACGGAAACAAAAGGACCGGCAGTAAAAGCCGCGGTCATGCAGCCTGCCAGGCCCGCACCTGAAAATGTTTTGCCAGCGCCTGTTAAAATGACTCACTCCGTCCAGGTCGGCGCTTTTCGCAACAGGAAACTATCGGAAAAGCTGGTCGGCACTCTGAAGGAAAAAGGTTATCCCGCCGGCATCCTGCCGGTTACAGATGCCAAAGCCAGAACCTGGTACACTGTTCGGATAGGGGATTACCCCTCCCGTGACATCGCCCGGCAGCAGGCCGACGCGTTCACCTCCCGCGAAAAGATGGAATCCGCCGTCAGGCCTTTCGAAAAGCTCTAGCGTGCTGTCCTACAAATAAGTTACAAAATGAATGTCACTCCCGCGAAGGCGGGAGTCCAGTTTTAACGCAAATATAGGGGACGCCCTTTAGTTTTTCAGTTTATTGATCAAAAGTTAATAATTATTGTCCATTGCTATTTTTCACCGCATCATAAAACTAAAAATCTAAAGGGCGTCCCCTAAACTGGCGTTGGCAATACTGCATTTGTTGCTGTTTCGTTATTCCGGGCTTGACCCGGAATCCAGTGCTTTTTCAGAGTATTACGCTACTGGATGCCGGATCAAGTCCGGCATGACGGGCAGAATTTAAACGCTAATTGCTTATGTTTGTCTGAGCTGAATTTTTTTAACGGACGGTAAAATCCATGTGGGTGCTGATGGGATCTTTTGAGAACAGGACATCCGGGTTTAAAATATCATCGGGGTCAAATAATTGTTTGATTTTCCGCAGGTAGGCAAAGGCGGGGCCCAGTTCCTGCTGGAGGTAGATGGATCGTGAACGGCCGGCATTGTGCTCTCCCACCAGGGTGCCATGGTATTTTTGCAGGATATTAAAAGACTCCTGGGAAACCGTCTCGATTTGTTCTTTCAGATTCTTTTTTGCCGGATCGAAATAAGGCCTGGCATGGATACTGCCAAAACCGGCATGTCCGTAAAAAGAAATCTCAATGTTCAGACGCCGCATCAATTCTTCGAGATCTTGAACCACCGGCCCGAAATCTTTTACGTGTATGGCGATATCATCGATAATCGGCAACAGCAGTAAATTATTCCGGCGGCAATATTTCATGAGCGAGGGTTGAATCCGGCGGCGCTCCTGCCATAAAGCCGACTCCTGCGGGCTACCGGCGCTGATTTCCCAGAGACGTGCGATATCATATTCTGCCAGTATTTCCCGGCCGGTTTGCACCTTGGCGGTCGAATCGTCAAATTCGGCCACCAGGGTGGCGACAATATCAGGATCTTCCAGGTTAAGGATTTTACCGTTGACCTGCCGGCAGCAGGAGGCATCCGAGTACTCCAGGGCTGCCGGATCCAGCTTTTTCAGGCGCAGGCTGGCGTCTGTGAATTCGTCATAATTCCTGAAATGGGCCACCAGGGTGCCTTTCGATGCCTGCTGCCGGATCAATTTCAGCCGAATTTCGGTGACAATCCCCAGGGTGCCGATGCTGCCGACCAGCAGATGCGCGGCCAGCTCGTTCATAGCGGTGTATTGTTCAAAGGCCTTTAGATTATAGCCGCCGGCAATAAAGGGTCTACGGGCGACAATGGCGCGACTGGGCTCGTCGGCCAGATATGTTTGCTGGATTTTGCGCAGTCCTGCGTCCAGATAATCAGGCAGAGGCCGGGCCGTGTCGACAACTTCGCCCCGGGCCGTGACGAACCTCAAAGAGGTGACGAAAGCATCCAGGGTCCCGTATTTAGCGGTTTTAGGACCGACTGCACGGGTACCGACGTTGCCGCCAAGAGCGCAAATGGCGTTGCTCGAAGGGATGGCCGGCAGCATCAGATTGTGATCATTGAGCTGATTTACCAGGTTGGCCAGGATCATTCCCGGTTGAACAATCGTCTCCTCGCCCACCACCACCGGTTGGTTGAGGTGCTTTTTGAAATTCAAAATGATTCCCGGCCCAATGGAAGCCCCGCTCAGATCGCTGCCCCCGGATCGCGGTACGATGCTGAGGCCCTCATTGCGGGCAAACTGAACGGTTTTGATAACATCCTCTTCGGATTTCGGTTCCACCACCAGTGTCGGCGAAATCCGATAGGCACTCATGTCGCGGCTGAATTTTTCCAGCGTCAGCGCGTCGTTATGCCAGTCTCCGGAGATGTTAAGTCGGGATAGATCCATAGCCGGTCTACCCGTAAAAAAGCCTTACCAGGAACATCGGGATGGCCGGTATATAGGTAACCATCATGAGCACCGCCACAATGACCGCCACAAAATAGACGTTGATCCGGCTGACTTCCCAGATATCCGCCTTGGCCACCGAACAGGCCGTGATCAGCACGCTGGCCACCGGCGGGGTTTGCTGGCCGATGCCGAGGTTGAGGGTCACAACAATCCCGAAGTGCACCGGATCGATACCGACGGCGTTGACCAGCGGCATGACGATGGGCACAACCAGGATGATGGCCGCCGCCGAATGCAGAAACAGCCCGACCACCAGGAAAAATACGTTCAACAGGGCCAGGACCAGATAGCGGTTATCGGTCCAGCTCGTAATGGCTGCCGCCAGTTCCTGGGGAACCTGAAGTTCGGTGAGATAGTTGCCCACCAGGGCAGAGGCGGCCACCAGCAGCATGACCACCGCCGTGGAAATGCCGCCGTCGATGATGGCCTTGCGCAGGTGCGGCCAGTTGAGTTCGCGGTAAACAACGCCGCCGATAAACAGGGATGCGGCTACCGCCAGTCCGGCCCCCTCGGTGGCCGTCACGAGGCCGCCGAAAATGCCCCCCAGAATGATCAAAGGCAGTAAAAAGGCCCAGGAAGCATCCTTGAAGGTGGTCCATACCCGCTTCAGCCGGAAGACTTCTTCAACCGGGTAATTGTAGCGCACCGCAAACCAGTAGCAGACAAACATCATGATGACCCCGCCCAGGACCCCGGGAACGATGCCCGCCACAAACAGTTGGACCACCGAGCTGTCCGACATGACGGCATAGAGAATCATGGGTATCGAGGGTGGAATGATGATGGCGATGGTGGCCGAAGAGGAGGTTACGGCCGCCGCAAATCCCCTGGGATACCCCTTGCGCCGCATGGCCGGAATGAGAATCGATCCCAGGGCGGCCACATCGGCCACGGCCGAGCCGGACATCTCGGCAAAAAACATGGAGGCCGCGACATTCACCATGGCCAGACCGCCCTTTATAAAGCCGAACAGCGCCGAGGCAAAGGCAATCAACCGGCGGGAAATGCCGGAGGTGTTCATGATGGCCCCGGCAAAAATGAACAACGGGATCGCCAGTAACGGAAAATTGGTGGCACCGTCAAACATGACCAGAGCGACGTTGGGCAGAATGTCAACTCCCTGGGTTGCGATCATGGCCACCACGGCGACGACGGCCAGGGAGACCGCGATCGGAACATTAATCGCGATGAGCGCGAACAAACCTAAAAGCATCCACAAGAGAGTCATGGGCGGGGCACCTCCGTAGCAGCGCTATCTGATTTCGGTTCCGTCTCACCGGGTATGTCGATGTTGGCGAATCCATCGGGTCTGGCGGCTTTTTTCAGAAGCTCCGGAATACCCAGCGCTTCTGCGATGATAAAAAGGATCGCTCCGATGGGAATGACCGATTGGGTCAGGCGGGTGGGAATTTGCGGCAGGCTGATCAGGTTATCGCCTTTTAAAACTACCAGGACTTGAAACCCGACCCAGGCCAGCAGCGCAAAAAAACCGAGGATACATACTTCGCTGATGACAATAAAGGGGATGCGCACAGCGGGCTTGAGGGCCTTGACGAGCCCGGAAAATCCGATATGTTCCCGGTGAAGGGCGGCCAGGGCGGCCCCGTAATAGGTGAGCCAGGCGAGCAACACAGACGCAATTTCGTCATACCAGCTCAGCGAGGCGCCGGCCTTGCGGTAAATCACGGCTACCAGGACGATGACGGTCAGGGTCACCATGATCAGGATGACGATGGTTTCCAGCAAGCGTTCAAAGCCTTTACGAATATTTGCCAACAAGAACACCTCCCTTTCAACCTCTGGCAATTGGCGCAAGAAAAGCCCCCCAACCCGGGCAGGCGCCGGATGGGGGGCATCAGCTTTACTTGTACATCTTTCCGAGTTCGACGGCCTGTTGAACGAGTTCTGCACCTCCCGGCACGGTGTCACCGAACTCCTTATAGATGGCACCGCTGGCGGCAATAAAGGCGTCCTTGTCGGCGTTGTTGATTTCAACAGCGCCTTTCATTTTGTCCAAAAGCTCGTCGTCGAGCTGCGCGGCCTTCTGATAAACGAATTCCTGCATCCCCTGGGCAATGGCCTCGAGTTTGGCGCGCTGATCAGCCGGCAGTTTGGCCCAGCGCTGGGCGCCCACCGTTACATACGCCGGGGTGTAAACGTGGCCGGTCAGGGACAGGTATTTTTGCACTTCCTGGAACTTCTGGCTGTAGATCTGGGCCAGGGGGTTTTCCTGGCCGTCGATGACGCCGGTTTGAAGGGCGACAAAAACCTCCGAGAGTGCCATGGGCGTGGGGTTGGCACCGTAGCTTTTGAACATCTTCAGACGCCACTCCCCTTTGGGGGTGCGCAGTTTGATGCCCGCCAGATCGGCCGGAACATTAATGGGTTTTTTATTGTTGGTGATGTGGCGGAAACCGTTTTCCCAGACGGCAATGACCTTGTAGCCCTCTTTTTCGACGGCCGGTTCCAGTTTGCTCCAGTAAATCTTGTCGCGGATCGCCGCCATGTGCTGACGGTTTTTTACCAGGTAGGGCATTTCGAACACACCGAAGACATCCACCACCGAGGACATGACCGTCGAGGGCAGCGCAAAATCGACGGTGCCCAGTTTGAGTTTTTTCATAAGCTCCTGGTCTTTGCCGAGCTGACTTGACCCAAAAGCGGCCACGGTGACCTCGCCTCCCATCTGTTCGTTGACACGTTTGGCATACTCATCCACACAGATCTGGAACAGGGAACCGGGGGCACCCACGTGGCCGAATTTAAGCTCGACGGCCTGGGCGCTGAAAACACCGATTAGAATAAGGGTTAAGGACAGGGCGATGACCAATAACTTTTTGTGTTTCATGGCATTTTCTCCTTTTCTGCTCTTTAGGTATTCGAGACAATCTATCAGCGTCCCGTTGGTTTATGTTGACCGCGGCGCAAATGGCTGCATCGAGGAAAAGCTGCCGAGCACCATCCCGGCCGCGGATTACCCCGTATTCCTGTTATGACTGCCTTCAAGATATTCAAGGGCTGCGGCAAGGCCTCCTTTTGAGAAAGGGATTCCCGCCTGCGAGAGCCCCATTTCCAGTCCGGCCAGGGTTCCGGCCAGCATCAGGTCGTTGAAACTGCCCAGGTGACCGATCCGGAAAATTTTTCCTTTTACTTTTCCCAGCCCGATGCCAAGGCACATATCAAATTTTTTTAGGACCAAATCAAGCAGGGCATCGGCATCATACCCGGCGGGCATCATGACGGCCGTCAGGGAACTGCTGTATTCTACCGGGTCGGTACAGAGGACCTCAAGCCCCCAGGCACGCACGGCCCGGCGAGTGGCTTCGGCAAGCCGGTCATGGCGGGCAAAAACGTTGGCCAGGCCCTCTTCCTCCAGCATCGCGATCGCCTCCTGCAGGCCGTAGAGCAAATTGGTTGCAGGCGTATAGGGATAGAAACCGATTTTGTTGGCGGCCAGCATGGCTTCCCAGTCCCAGTAGGATCTGGGCAGCCCGGCGGATTTCGAGGCCCGCAGCGCTTTGTCGCTGATGGCGTTTAAACCAAGCCCCGGCGGCAACATCAAACCCTTTTGGGAGCAGCCGACGGTCACGTCCACCCCCCATTCTTCGTGCCGATAGTCAATCGAAGCCAGGGATGAAATCGTATCGACCATCAGCAAAGCCGGGTGCTGCGCGCGGTCGATCGCCTGGCGGATCAGCGGGATCCGGCTGGTAACGCCGGTGGAGGTTTCGTTGTGTACGGCCATCACCGACTTGATTTGATGGCTCTTATCCGCCACCAGCTTCTGCTCAACCACTTGCGAGTCAACACCGTGCCGCCAGTCTGTCGGCACAAAATCTACCTCCAGACCCAGGGCCGTTGCCATATTACGCCAGAGGGTGGCAAAGTGTCCGGTCTCAAACATCAACACCTTGTCACCCGCTGAAAGGGTATTGACCAGGGCGGCTTCCCAGGCGCCGGTTCCGGACGAAGGATAAATAACCACCGGACCGGCGGTCTGAAAGATACGTTTGAGGCCTTCCAAAACCGCCAGTGAAAGTTTGGCAAATTCAGGACCGCGATGATCGATGGTGGGCCGGCTCAACGCCCGCAGGACCCGGTCGGGTACATTGGTAGGACCGGGAATTTGTAAAAAATGACGACCGCTTTGAAAAGTCATAACAAATCCTCCGGAAAACGACTGTTTTCCGTCGTTGGGTTTCAGGTGTCAGGTTTCAGGTGTCAGGATTGCGTGTTACGGGTTGCGAGCATCGGGTTTCGCGTTCCGAGTTACGGGTTAAAATCGGATGAATCCCAAATCGAAGACATCTATCATCTGTCTCCTGAAACCTGACACCTGAAACCTAAATTTTCCTTAGTACGTAAATCTTTACCAGCTTGTCGGGGAGCGCAATTTTATCAAAGGATCACTCCCACGACTTGCCTGACATGGTAGCCGGCGCATCAATGGTTTTTAAGAACAATCCGGCCTTGGTGCGGGCATCGATTTTCTGGGTGACGACATGCAGCGACGCGCCGAATTTATCCCGGCAAAAATCCTCAAGGGCCTGCTGGGTTTTGGCACTGCCGGTTACCGGCAGACAGGGCCAGAAATAGGTTGAAACCCCCATGGCAACCGTCCACATGGCTTTGGTCACCTCGGCGCTGCGGTTGGCCTCCGGAAAGTAGGCACACATCGGATAGTCTGAAAGCGCTTTGTCTCCGGTGGCAGCCAGGGCCAGCAGAAAATCCGTCAGGCGCCAGTCAATGACCGAGGGCAGATTGTCACCCAGCGCGTCGAGCAGTTCGTTGACACCGGCACCGCAATCCTTGTCCCGGCGGGCAGGATCCAGCAGACGGTATTTGGCCAGGCTGACGCTGGCTTCGCCTTCGGAGATGCACAGAATATCGTTGGCCAGAAACTGTTTGGCGATCGTAACGAGCACTTCGTCCTGGGTGTATTTAACGTTATTGCTGCCGGCCAGAATGGCAATGCCCTTGATCTTGCCGGCGTCCAGGGCTGCCACAATCTTCTTGATATCCACATCGGCGGCGGAATAGCCCATAACGGCCGATTCTTTGACCATGGGGATATCCCGGGTGATGTTTTGCCGCATTTCAAAAGCGTGCTCGGCCTGCGCCACGATCTTTTGAGCAAGGGCATCCGGATCTGAGCTTTGCTTTAATCCATCCGCCGGCACCACGGTCACCTTCCAGTCCCTGGCAACTTCTGCCAGCGACGGATTGACAAATTGATTCCCGGTGACGATCAAGTCAACGGCACCGGTCATTAAGGGAATTTCTTGAGAAACATAGGTGGTGACCGGAAAAAATCGATAGGGCGGCAGCAGCGGATCTGTACAAACGCCCATGACACTGACATTTTTCGCCTGGGCTGTTTTGGCTACTTTTTGTTTGAGCAGGGGGGAGACAGGGCCGTAAAAAAGAATGGTGGGTACATCCTTTTTAAGGATGCCCAGGTTGACTTCCAGCTCAGAAACGCTGGTGTCGCCAAAGACCGCTGCTTTTAATCTATTCTGGAGTCGGTCGGCCATACATCCCAGGAGCGCCGTTTTAAATGACCACAGCAGGGTTTCCTCCATATCGCTGATCCCGCCTTCCAGGCGCTGGGAGGCCTTGAAGATATCGTTGGCGATTCCCCGGGGGGAAATTCCCGCTGTTTTCCAGCCTTCCACCAGGGCTGCCGGGAATTCATCGATGACTTCGGAATTCCCCGTTTGCATCAGGCCTGCGATTGCGTTCAGGGCTTTCTCGGCCTGTTTTTTGTCTGCGGGCTTTACCGAACCGGCCTGGACGCCATCGGCAAAATCATTTAGCTGATCCAAATAGGACATGGTCCCTTTCAAGACCAGGCGCAACAGAGATTGGGCGGCCAGAATGTCTTTGTCTTTGCCGCAAACGCCCAGCTTGCTCTGATTTCTGAACGGGTGGCTGATGCAGGGGCCCTGCAGGCAGTCCCGGCAGCTCAAACCCGATTCACAGAATCCACATTCGGGCAGCTGTCCCTCAAACCGGTCCCATGCGACGGTTATCTCCTGATCGGCGGCTTTCAGCAAGAAATGGTTAACCGCGCGATCAGCGGTCTTTCTCTGGATAAACTCCATCTTTTTCTCCTTTCTTACAACGGGTGCCCGGCCCGGTCATTTTTCATAATTACCTGCGGCCAGGCGTGTCCAATGTCCGCCTGCGGCGGATTAAAATACCTTGCGATAATCCTGGCGCGGTTCCACCGTTATGGCCTGGGTCGGGCATACTTCCGCGCAAATCGGGTACCCCATGTTCCGGCAGCGATCGCACTTGATGGCCACCTTATAGGTCGGCGAGGGATTGATGATCCCAAAGGGGCATACCATCACACACATCCAGCATGCGATACATGTCGGTTCGTGAACGTATACCAGCTCTGTTTGCGGATCGCGCCGCATGGTTCCATTGGGGCACGCATCCAGGCACGGCGCTTCGACGCAATGCCGGCACTGCAGGGCAAGATTCTTGCCTTCGACATACACCCGGGGCACCGGCTGAGGTTCTTCCTGAATCGCTCCGGCAAGCTCTTTGGCAAGGGATGCGATTTCCGTTCCGCACCACAGTTCGCATTGGTGGCATCCGGTACATTTTTTGGGGTCTACCTTTATAACCTGCAATTTATCCTCCTCACAAAAAGGTTCATAGGACAACATGGTTCATAGGTTCAGAGTTCCCCGTTCAGGGTTGACTGTGATGACCTATTGAGTGGCTTTAAGTCAAATATTCTGTTTTAATCACCTCAAGTTGCGCCATCGCTGTTCGGTTTACCTACAAACTGATGAATCTTTCGGTTCGGAATCCTGGTTAACCCTGAACCTCTGAACCTTTGAACGGTGAACCTTTATAGTCCCGTATCCATCAGCTCCTTGTATTGCGGTTCGGTGAATTTGTCACCGAAGCGTCGCAGCAGGGGCAGGATGTCCATAAAATTCAGGTTGTTGCTCATCAAGGCCTGAATATAGTCGGAAACATCTATCTGCCGTCTTAAAAGAATCGATATGATGCCCGAGCGCTGGGTTTGACCGACACCGATAAATATGGCGCCGACAATGCATCCGTTTTTTAAAATGATTTTTTTATAAGTGTTTTTAGTACGCTTTTTGACTTCCTGAAAATGGCATTCCTCATCCACATAGGAGCACTCGTCGGTGCGGGTCACGCCCATGGACATGGCGGGGATACCGATAAAGTTTCCGATGGAATTCATTCGGACGGATCCGCCGTATTGCCGGTCCTGCCCGGCCATATTCAACCCGGCAATCCGGCCCTGTTCGACGGCCATAGGCCAGATGGCATTGATGAAGGTCTGGTTGCGGGCAATATCAAAGGTCTCGCAGACATCTCCGGCCGCATAGATGTCCGCAAGGCTGGTCATCATGCTGCCGTCGGTTTTGATCCCCCCCATCATGCCGGTTTCGATACCGGCCTTCTCGGCCAGTTCCACCGCCGGCCGGACACCAACGGCGAGAATGACATTATCGCACTCGATTTCCCCCGTACTGGTCACAACGCTCTGCACCCGGCCGTTGCCGGTAAATTCAATCGCGCGCTCACCGGTGATCACTTCGATTCCCATCTGCTCGATGACGCCTCTGATGATGCCGGCCGCCTCGTCATCAAAAACCGTCGGCAGCACGTGCCCCAGTTGCTCGAGCAAGGTAACCCTGACACCCCTGCGCATCAGGCTGATACAGGACTCCACGCCGATACTTCCGGCACCGATGACCACCGCGCGGCCGCCTTTAAAGTTGTAGATATTTTCCGCATCCTGCATGGTTTTCAGCGCTGAGATACCTTCTTTGTCAACACCCGGAATTTTGGGGACAATTGCATTGCCGCCGGTGGCCAGCAGTAATTTGTCATAGGCATAGGTATGGCCGTCATCGGCCGCAACCGTCCTGGATTCCGGGTTGATCTCTTTAACCCTGACTCCGATATGGGCCGTGACGTTGTTATCTTCGAAGAAATCAGCCGATCTGAAATTTAGCAGGGGTTTTGAAAGTTCCTCGGCTACATAGTAGGGAAGCAGTACCCTTGAAAAGAGAGCTGTCTTTTCATCGCTGAACAAATCGATCGCAGATGATTTGTCAACGGATCGAATTGCCTCCACCGCGCTCACGGCCGCGGCGCTCCCTCCGACCAATACATATCGCATTTTTTTCTCCTTCCTGCGCGTCAAACTGGTTTTCTGCAGTGCCGGGTGGATCAGTACAAACTATCGACCATATAGGTAGAAAGCACTTCCTGAAAAATCTTTTCTCCGCGGGTCAAATTAAAATTACCGCACGTGCAGCACTGGGCCATTTCCACCACACAGGACCGAATCGTTCGGCGGCCGCGTTTGATATCCCGGACCATTTTGCCCACCAGATCGGTGGCAATCATGGCATGGCCGCACATGGTCAGCAGCTTCAAAACCGCATAACCGGGCAAGCGCTCGGTTTTGCCCCAGGTGCCCAGTGAATACTCCAGTGAATGAATGGGGCCAAGTCCGGCCTCATGCATACATTGCTGAACGACATCGGTGACACCCGAAATAATCACCGAAATCCCGGGCCGCCGTTCCTTGAGCTCGGTGAGCAAGGCCACGATCTTGTCCCGGTTGTCGAAGGTACACTGAACGATGGTTCCGTCCGTCACACTGGCCAGGATATCATCCATGGTGGTATTGTAGATGTTGCCGGTTTTCATATCCCCCAGGTTTATCGGCCCATGCTTGTAGCAGATGCTCAAAAAGTTCTGGGTCTTGGGAGCGGAGCCGGGCTTGTTGACACCGGTGGCCGGGCAACCCAGGACCACAAAATCATCCTTGAGGCTTTCATAATCCCCTCTGCGATGCAAACTGTGAGTCATGAATCTCCTCCTTTAATCATCATAAAACTTGAACGACGGCAAGCCCAACCCCAGGTTGTTTTTGCTGTTGATGGAATACCAGAACCCTGATTCCTCCAGGACGGCCTTGATGGGCACCTCTCCGTCCGGGGTAACCTTGGTGATCACTTCCACGGTGAAGACGGTGTCCACCTTATCGGCGGCCTCCTGCAGCGCTTTTAAGGCCTGGGGAAGTTTTTCCAGCTTGCACTTGCCTTCAATGATCGCCGAGGTCGCCTTTTCACCCAGAACATCATCTCTGATTTTGCCCGTTGTCTTGTCCGCCATGAAATGGGTGACCGGATTCTCCTCGGCCAGTTGATAGCCGATGTTGGCTCCCATTAAGGCCATGGCAACGATTTCGACATCTTTGAAATAAGACCCCAATCCCGGTCGGCCCAGTTCAACCCCGACGCCGACCTCACCGGGGAGAAAGGTACCCTTGACGTCATTGGTCTTCATCTCTTCGGTTCCCCGGCCCGGCACCTGGGAGCCCTTGAACTCGATGAGGGGGTTGCTCAATATGCCGCGAATCTCCCGCGGCCATTCCTCCACCGGCTGATAAAGGGCATTGACCGGACAGATGTTGGCCCGCACGCACATACTGCAGTCGGTGCATTTATCCTGGTCGATTTCAATGTAGACCCGGCCCGGAATTTCCGCATGCCGGTGAAAGGTTTGAATTCTTCCCATGGGGCAATACGGAAAACAGCGTTTACATGCAATACATTTGTCTTTATCTGCTTTCATCAGGTCCTCCTGAATTTTTCTATTTGCCTTGAGTTGTTATGTTTTCCGATATTTTGTGCAAAGCCTCTTGTTTGGCTTCTTTGACATGTTCACGCATCACACGCTCGCATAAGTCCGGATCTTTCAGGCCGATGGCCAGCAGAATCTTACGATGACCGTCTATGGTTTTTTTGGCGCCGTCAAGATAGTGAAGGCTGTCCCTGCGATATCTCAATACGTATTTGCGGGTATCCGCAATCAGGCTATGAAACCGGCTCTTGTTGGGAACAAGCGCATGCAGGGTGTCATGAAACTGGGTGTTATATTCAAAAATCTCATCGAGTTCCTTGCGGCGCAAAGCATCTGCCGCTTTCTCGATAAACCCGTTGAGTTTTTTAATGTCCGTCTCGGTAACGTATTCGCAGATAATTCGGATGGCGTAGCCTTCCAAGGCAGCTCGAATATCAAAGAGATCTTCGATGTCCTCGCGAGAATCCCGGGCCACGCAGAAGCCCCTGCTTTCCAGAGGCTGAATCAGTCCCTCGGAGGCTAACTTATGCAGGGCCTCCCTGACAGGTGTTCGGCTGACGCCCAGGCCGCTGGCCAAATGTTCTTCGGTCAGCCGCTCACCCGGTGTGAAGCGTCCGGCCAGGACATCGGATTTCAAATTGGTATAGGTCCATTCCCGCACCGGGGTGGATTTTTTAAGCGCCTTTAATTGAGCGGTGGATTTTTGCAATGTTGTATACAATTTTGGTTGTTTGTTGAATAATGAAATTATCTGTATTTCATCCCAAAACAAAAGTCAATAAAATTAAATCAATTTTATATTATTAAATATCAGTAAGTTATAAAACTTTCAGCCCTGGAGCTAAAAACAATTATTAAAAAAGAGGATTCGCCTTTTTAGGGGCAAGTCTCATTTTTTTGGATACAATTTTGGCTTGACATTTCTTAGAAAAATATCAAAATTACACCTAAGATACTAAAAATAAAATTTGCGCGACTATTTTGTTGCAGGAAGGATATCTTGAGAATGGGGTTTTGCGTTTCACTGAACAAAGATGCATGCAATGGCTGCGAAGAATGTTTGGAGGCCTGTACCACCGGGGTATTTGAAATGCGAAATGGCAAGTCGGTGCCCGTGCATGCCGACGAGTGCATTGGTTGCGAAAGTTGTGTTGAGATATGTGCGCAGAATGCAATTTCGGTAGAAGAAACCGGGGTTGAGATGTCGGATACGTGCAAGGCGCTTCTTAAAGATATCCTGTAGTTCAAATAGCGGATTACGAGTTGCGGCGTGCGAGGTGCGTGTTGCGGGTGTATATGGTTGATTGAGTTTATTTGGTGGGTCAGATCATCAGATAGACTGAAAGGTTTCAACCTAATCAACCAGTCAACAAATCAACTTAATCAACCGAGTTCTTTTTTCAACTGCCGCGACCTTTTAAAGTAATGGGCCAGCTTTTTCTGGACGGCACCATAAACCGTTCCAGCCGGATAATTGCCGTTTTTATCCGCCTTGCCGGCCGGCCGGCCGGTCAGGATTTCAATACCTTCTGCCACCGTTGAAACCTGGTAGACATGAAATTTGCGCTGTTTAACGGCATCGATAACTTCTTTTCTGAGCATCAGGTTTTTAACGTTGGCCTGGGGTATTATCACACCCTGCCTTCCGGTAAGATCGTTGATTTTGCAAACTTCGAAAAACCCTTCGATTTTGTGATTAACCCCTCCGATAGCCTGGATCTGGCCCTTCTGGTTAACCGAACCGGTAACGGCAATTTCCTGTTTGATGGGCATACCCGACAGACTGGAAATAATGGCATATAATTCCGTGGACGAGGCGCTGTCACCGTCGATGCCGCCGTAGCTCTGCTCAAACGTAATGCTGATCGACAGATTCAGCGGAAAATTCTGGGCAAATGTCCGGCCCATATACCCGGAAAGGATCAACACCCCTTTATCATGGGTGCTGCCGCTTAAATTAGATTCCCGTTCGATATTAATCACACCGTTCTTACCCATAAAGGTTTCGGCGGTTATGCGCACCGGGCGCCCGAAGGAAAAATCGCCGACCTGGTAGACGGCCAGGGCGTTGACCTGGCCAACCACCTCACCGTCCACATCGATCATGATGGTATTGTCCAGATAGGATTCGTGGGTCTTTGCCTCGTAAAGATTGTAGCGGAAGCGATGTTTGCTAAAGGCCTGGACCACATATTTATCGGAAATCAGCCGGGCCCTGTTTTTACGGGCCCAGTAATCGGATTCTTTTAAAACGCCGACTAATGGACCGAAGCGAATCGACAGTTTATTTTTATCGGATACGTATTTTTCGCCGTATTCTACAATGGTCGCCACGCCCCTGGGCGTGAACGGTAACAGGTTTTCTTCACTGCACACCCGGGCAATAAAGCAGGCATACTGCTGAACCGTATTGGCATTTCTTTCCACTTCGTAGTCAAAATCCGCCCTGACTTTGAAAATCTCGTTGAATCGATGGTCGTAATTTTGAAGCACTTCAAAATCGTCATAGCTGCCCAGCAGCACGACTTTGACTTCCAGCGGGATAGGCGCCGGTCTAAGGGAAACCGTACCGAAACCGGTTTCCTCGGCAATATCTTCGATGTCAAGATATTTGGCCTCTAAGGCGCGTTTGAGCGCCTCCCAGACATAAGGGTTCATCATTAAAGATTCGATGTCCATTATCAGAAAGCCGCCGTTGGCATTTAGCAGGGAGCCGGCTTTGACCATGGTAAAGTCGGTGGTGACGGTTCCCATGTGGGCCCGCTTTTCGATCCGTCCCATAACATTGTGGTAGGTGGGGTTGGTTTCAAAGATGACCGGTGCGCCCTTGGCCGCTTCGCTATCCGTTAAAGCGTTCACCTGATAGCGCTGCAGATTCGAATCCGGCGGCAGTTTGAAAATCTCATTCTCTTTTGAGCCGCCATCCTTGGCGGGCATGAAATATTGTACGTTTTCGACAATGTCCTGCTCAATTTCATCCAGATGCTTTAATATGCTGGCGCTGCCTTTAAATTCGGATCTGATTTTTTCCAGCCGGTTTTCAACCACCGCCAAGGTGACGGCATCCATCAATTTTTCAACGTCCATGTGCAGGGCCTGGTTCAGTTTATCGATTTCCACCGCAGCCAGCTCGATTTGCTCCTGGACCCGGCGGACGTTCGCCTCTATGGCGGCCTTTTGTTCATTGGGAAGTTTGTTGTAATCCTCCGGTGTCAGGGGCGTTCCATCAATGACGGGAACCGTTTCAATCTCCTGTTCGGATTTAATGATCTGCAGGCTGTTTTTGGCGGCAAACGTATCGATTTTTTTAAAGAGCCGGTTTTGTTTGTCCGAAAATCTGGATTTTATGCCGGACAGGTGCTTGAGATATCCTTCGCCTTCAAACGCTTTGGGTAGGTCCTTTTTCAGGTCTTCAACAAATTTGTTCATTTTCTTGCTGAACTGCAATGCTTTACCGGAAGGAACCGCAATGGATTTGGGGCGGAAGGGATCCTTGAAATTGTTTACCAGGCACCAATCATCGGGTTTGGGCAGTGTTTTGGCATGTTTGGAAACAAGCTCTCTGACAATGGTCGATTTTCCGGTACCCTCAACCCCGGTAACAAAGATATTATAGCCCGCGCTTTTCATGTTCAGCCCGAATTCAATTGCCTGAACCGCCCGCGCTTGGCCGATGACTTCATCCAGAGGTTTGATTTCTGCAGTGGTCTTGAATTTAAAAATCCTGGGATCGCACACACAGCGGAGATCGGCAGCTTTCAACTCAAATTTTTTCGACATCTTTTGATTCCTGATCGTTTTGTACTTGATTTGGCCGTATTAGGCTTTTTCAAGGGGATTATCTAAAATCGGGTCGAAAAAATGCTGTATAACCAATTGTTAAAGTATGCTAAATCGACTTCAATATCAAGTTCGAATATTTCTTATATAGAGAATGAATAGCCTAAACGATGGTGAAACGGTCTGGTCAGGGATTTCGGTGTTCGTGCTTCGGATTTATAAATTATCGTGAATTGTTCATTGGCCGCCATCGAGGTATTTTTTAAAATACCTGGCGGTATGCGATTTTTCAGGGGCTTTAAGAAGTTCCCGGGGTGATCCTGAGACTACCACGCGGCCGCCTTCTGCGCCGCCTTCGGGTCCCAGGTCGATGATATAATCTGCTTCGCGGATAACCTCCATGTTGTGCTCAATGACGGCAACGGTATTGCCCTCATCCACCAGTTTTTGCAAAACGTCGATGAGTCGCTGAACGTCGGCCATGTGCAGCCCCGTGGTGGGCTCATCGAGGATGAAAAGCGTATGTCCGTTGGCTGGTTTGGCCAGCTGCTGGGCCAGTTTGATCCGCTGGGCCTCACCGCCGGACAGGGTCGGGCTGGGCTGACCCAGACACAGATAACCCAGACCGACGTCGCAGACAAACTGCACGGCCCGACGGATGGGAGGGATGGCCGCAAAAAAGCGGGCCGCCTCGGCAAAGGTCATCTCCAGGATTTCAGATATATTCTTGCCTCGGTACTGGATGGCCAGGGTTTCATTGTTAAAACGCTTTCCCCGGCAGACGTCACAGGGCACGTACACATCGGGCAAAAAGCTCATTTCAACTTTCGGACGCCCCTGGCCCTTACAGGCGCTGCAGTGACCGGCAGCCACATTAAACGAAAAACGACCGGCGGAATACCCCCGGGCGCGGGCCGGCGGCGTCAGGGCGAATAGTTTACGGATTTCCGACAAAAAGCCCACATAGGAAGCCGGCACGGATCGTGGGGTGCGGCCGATGGGGCTGTGATCAACTTCCAGCACCCGCATTAAATTGTCCCAGCCTTTGATATCCTTACAATTACCTGCCTGACGCCGCTGTTTTAACAGCCGGTTGCGCAACCCTTTGTAAAGCGTTTCTTTGAGCAAACTGGATTTTCCCGAGCCGGATACACCGGTTACGCCGATCAGGCATCCGAGCGGAAAATTGACATCGATGTTTTTAAGGTTGTTGGCCGCGGCGCCCAGAACTTTGATGCCGGGTCTTTTCCGGTAAGGTCTCAAGCGTGATGTGATTGTTTTGGCGTGTTTGCCAAGCAGGGCGCCGGTGATGGATAGAGGTGCTTTTTTCAATTCGGAAAGTTGGCCGCCGGCCACGACCCGGCCTCCGTCCTGGCCGGCCCCGGGGCCCAGGTCCACGATCGTATCGGCGGCTCGAATGCATTCTTCATCATGTTCAACCACCAGAATGGTATTGCCGCGATCGCGAAGGGTCTTGAGAGCTTCAATCAATATCCGGTTGTCCCTGGCATGCAGGCCGATGCTGGGTTCATCCAGGATATAACAAACCCCGGTAAGATTCGATCCCAGCTGGGCGGCCAGGCGTATGCGCTGGGCCTCGCCGCCGGAAAGCGTGTCGCCGCTGCGCGCCAGGGAAAGATAGGACAACCCCAGTTGATTTAACAAGGCCATGCGGGTCAACAATTCGGCTATAATCGGTTCGGCCACCGGTTTGGCGTAGGGCTTGAAGGTCAATTTTTTCAGGATTTGATAGACATCCCGGGCCGGCTTTTGGACCAGGTCCCAGATGCTGTAGCGGCCGACTCTGACGGCCAGGGCCTGGGATTTCAGGCGACTGCCGTCACAGCTGGGACAGACCTTTGGGCCGGAGCTGTCTTCATCAGTCGGTTCGCCGATGGTACCGAGTCCGCTGCATTTGGCACAGGCGCCCTGTTTGCTGTTAAACGAAAACAGCCGGGGATCGAGGCTTTCGAGGCCGATACCACAGGCCGGGCAGATGCCGTGCATACTGAACACGTCTTCGGTTCCACGGCGGTCTAAAAGCACCAGGCTGCCGTTGCCTTCGTCCAGCGCCGCATCTACCAGGGCCTCCAGGTTTTTGGCGGACAGGCGCCCGACAACCAGATCGATGCTGTGCTCATGATAGCGACTCAGCGCCATACCTTCTTTTAAAACTGTGATCTTACCGTCGATGCGGGCCTTTTTTATGCCCTTTTTCAGGGCGCGGGCGATGATCTCCTTGTGAAAGCCCTTACGGCCGAATACCTTGGGAGCCAGCACCGTGGCATCTTTTCGGGGATAGCGCCGACGAATTTGATCAACAATGGCCGCCCGGGTCTGGGCCTTCAGTTGGCGGCCGCATCCCGGGCAATGCTGGATTCCGAGTTTGCTGTATAAAAGTCTCAGGTAATGATAAATTTCAGTCAGGGTGGCGACGGTCGAGCGCCGGCTGGCATAACTGGTTCGCTGTTCAATGGCCACCGTCGGAGCCAGGCCGGTGACCAGGTCGACTTCCGGTCGCTCCAATATTTTCATATACTGCCGCACATAAGGTGCCAGGCTTTCCAGATAGCGGCGCTGGCCCTCGGCGAAAAGGATATCAAAGGCCAGGGTGGATTTCCCCGAACCGGAGACACCGGTCAACACAACCATTTCATTGTGGGGCAGGGTCAAATTGATGTCCTTGAGATTGTGCTCCCGGGCGCCCCTTAAAGTAATGACATCGGACATTGCGGCCCTGTTAAATGATGCCGTTGATTCGGCGACGCCGGACGGCAGGGATCTTGAAGGTTTCAGACGTCCGGACTTTTCCAAATAGAGTTTTAGAAAACGGCCGGTATGGGATTCGACATTTTTAGCGACCTCTGCAGGTGGTCCGGTCGCCACCACCCGTCCACCGTCATCGCCGCCCTCGG
>Ga0210121_1000121_pt1 | contig 24834 bp, 17 predicted proteins | sample Joice_ThreeSqB_D_FD_184873 | JGI IMG/M metagenome (GOLD analysis project Ga0210121, IMG submission 184873) | Wetland microbial communities from San Francisco Bay, California, USA, that impact long-term carbon sequestration - Joice_ThreeSqB_D1... | ecosystem: Environmental > Aquatic > Marine >... | reverse complement strand
CGCGGCCGCTACGGCGTGCGCTGGAGCGCTTTGTCGAGGGCCCCATCGCCGACCTCATCCTGCGAGGTGCCGTGGACAGCCCTGGCGAGGTGCGGATCGACATCGATGGCGGATCGCTCATCTTCGACGTCGCCTGATGGGTGTGCCGTCTCCCCCGCGCGGGCGCGCCGCGTCCGAACCGCAGTGCGGCCCAATTGGGCGCTGCGAGCGGCGCGGAGGCGATCAGGGATGTGACGGCGGCCAGACTCAACCGCAGCGTGTGGCTCACGGTTCGCTCCCGGGTCGAGGTTGGACCGGCTTGCTCTGCGCCTATTCCGCCGGCCGGATTCGGATCGCCTGCCCGCCGCCGGGCGCCAGCCGCAGGGTCAGCTTCGAGGTCGCGTCCACCGGTCGTGACGAGATCTCGACGGGCAGCGGGTTGTTCAGCCAGTCGGCCCCCTCACCATCGGCGTAGATCTCGGCCACGAAGCTCTCGCCTTCGGGGAGGAACGAGAGGGTGATGTCGAAGGAGCGGGGCTCCTCGTCCGTGATGGCCCCGAGGTACCAGTCGGGACCGTCCTTCTCCTTGCGCAGGACCACCACGAAGTCGCCGATCTTTCCGGCCAGTGTGGCGCTGAACTCCCAGTCGACGGCCACGTCGCGAATGAACTGGAACGCGGGCTGCCCTTCGTAGTTCTCGGGCAGGTCCGCCGCCATCTGGAGCGGCGAGTACAGCACCACGTAGAGCGCGAGCTGCTTGGCGAGCGTGGTGCGGACGCGCGGCAGCCAGGGCGCACGCGGCGTCCCGTCCGGTCCGGCCCGCAGGATGTCGAAGATGCCCGGCGTGTAATCCATCGGCCCCGCGAGCAGGCGCGTGAAGTAGAGGATCGTCTCGTGCTCGGGTGGATTCCCGCCGTCGCCCGACCAGGCGTTGTATTCCTGACCGCGCGAGCCCTCCCGGGTCATCATGTTGGGATACGTGCGCCGCTCGCCCGTGTCGTGCACGGGCTCGTGGACGTCGAGCATGATGCCGTGTCGGGCCGCCGTCTCGATCACCTTCCGGTGGTGCCGCACCATCACCTGCGAATAGTGCGAATGTCCGCCGGGGATCTCGTCGGTGACGTATCCGGTCTTCAGCGCGTCGATCCCGAGCGACTGGTACAGCGCGAAGGCGTCCTCGAGCTGGCGCTCGTAGTTCGCCAGCCCGCCCGAGGTCTCGTTGTGCGCGATGAACCGGACGCCCTTGTCGCGGGCGTAATCGGCCACCTCCTTCAGGTCGAAGTCCGGGTAGGACTCGGTGAACGAGAACTGGTCCGCGTTCGCGATCCAGTCCCCATCCCAACCGACGTTCCACCCCTCCACCAGGACCCCGCCGAAACCGTTCGCGGCGGCGAAATCGATGTAGCGCTTCGTGTTGGCGGTGGTCGCCCCGTGCCTCGGACCCGAGGCCCAAGTGTCGCGACCGATGTGCATCCCCCACCAGATCCCGACGTACTTCATCGGGTGGATCCAGTCGGTATCCTCGATCACGCTGGGCGGATTGAGGTTCAGTCCGAGCACCGAGGGAGACAGGTCGGCCGCGCGATCCGCCAGCTGAATCGTGCGCCACGGCGTGTTGAAGGGCGTGTGGCCGCGGGCCTTCACTCCGTCGGCCATCGGCGCGAGCGCCGCCCGCAGGGTACGGCTCTCGAGGAACTCGCCGGCCAGGAACATGCGCGGATAGTCCACCAGGTTCGCCTCGTGGACCACCATGACCGTCCTTCCGTCGGTGGACTCCACCGTGAGGGGCGTCTGCACGCTGTCCAGCACGCTGACCGGTGACGAGGCATACAGCATCTCGGAGCGGTCCTTGCGAGGCCAGTTCGAGGGAATCCACCAGGCTCGCGGATTGTCCGCGAACGCGAACTCCGTGAGCTCGTCCATGACCTCGAACTGTCCGAAATTCGGCTGCTCCGGAAGCTCGTAGCGGAACCCGATCCCGTCGTCGAACACCCGGAACACGACGTCGAACCGCCGGCCGGGATCCGCGGTTTCGGCGATCGACGCCCGCAGTTCGTTGTAGTGGTTCCTCACGTACCGCACTTCGCCCCAAGGCTGTTCCCACAGCCGGTCGAGCGAGTCGCGCGCGACCTGCGTGATCTCCAGGCCGCTGCGCAGGGGCGGTGCACCCTTGAACTCGAAGCCGAGGCGCGAGGGAAGGAGGAGAGTCCGGCCATCGCGATCGACGCGATAGAACAGGCCGCTGCGTCGGGCTTCGATGGTGACCACCGTGCGGCCGTCGGGAGAGGCGACCCGCGGGGGCTCCTGGGCCGGCGACACCGGGGCGATCGCCAGCAGCGTGCCGCATGCGGCGACGCTTATCCAACCAATTTTACGATATTGTCTTGCATACATTGTCTTCATGTCATTTCTATCGGCTCACCCGGCCAGGCCCGCCGTGCTGAACAGGAAGTAGAACAGGAGCGCCGTGGCGATCACGATCACTCCACCGATCTTCGCGGTGCGTGACGAGTCCAGCGCGATAGCCGTGTTCTGCTCGAACACGACCGGCTGGGCGAGCGGCTTCACGAGCGTGATCCCCGCCATCACGACGAGGCACAGCGCGAAGCACACGGCCATACGGTTGAGGAACTGGAGTTCCGGTACGGCCACCTTGAGCAGGCCGTACGCCGCGATGTTGGTCAGCAGACCTGCCGTGCCGCACACCGCGGGCCCGCGCCGGATCACCAGTCCGAACGCGAATACCGCCAGGATGCCCGGCGAGATGAACCCCTGCCCTTCCTGGATGATCGTGAAGATGCTGTTGCTGATCGCCGGGTTCCCGAGCTGCGGGGCGAGCAGCACCGCCACGATCCCGAAGGCCACGACGGCGAAGCGGCCGACCGTCACCGTGCTCTCCTGGCTCGCCGTCGGCTTGATGAACTTCTTGAACACGTCCATCGAGAAGATCGTCGATGCGGCGTTCAGCATGGCGGCGAGCGAGCTCACCACGGCGCCGAGGAGCGCCGCGAGCACGAAACCGACGATGCCCACGCCCTGTGGCAGCACGTGACCCAGCAGCTGCGCCAGGGCCGTGTCGTACTTGTAGGCGATCATCTTCTCGGAGGTGGTGAGGCGGCCGGCCGCCGAGGCCTCCGCGCGCACGCGCTGGTTGAAGGCCGCGATCTCGTCGGCAAGCCCCGGGTTGACCGCCGCCCAGGACTTGTCCTCGGTGACGAACACCGTGTACTCGCCGGCCTTCCTGGACGAGAACTCCTCGCGGGTGATCGGCAGCACGAATGGATTGCGCGTCTCCAGCCGCGCGATCGCCTCCGCGTCCGGGTAGATGGCCAGCAGGTAACGGCCGCGCGGCCAGGCGGCGATCTGCTCCTCCGTCGGAGCCTCGGCGACCTGGACGTACTGGGTCGCCGGATTGGCATCGACGTACAGCGCCATGCTCTCGGCCGTGTCGCCGCGGGCCTCGAGCCGCATGTCCTGCGAGTACAGGTTGAAGGCGATGATCCCGGGGATCACGATCACGAAGGGGATCAGGAGCTTCATGAACGCCGCGAACACGATCCCTTTCTGTCCCTCCGCCAGGGATGCCGAACCCAGGGTGCGCTGCGTGATGTACTGGTTGAGGCCCCAGTAGTAGAAGTTGGGGATCCACAGGCCCAGCATCAGCGCCGTCCACGGCAGGATCGTGTCCGAAGCCGGCAGGAACATGTTCATGCGCGGCCGGTTGAGCTCCCAGAACCGTTCGACCGCGCTCGCATCGGGCGCGAGGGCCTGGATGCTGACCGCTCCCGTCTTCACGTTCACCACCGCGGCCGCTTCGGTCGCCATCCCGAGCTTCTGGAAGGCGAACCAGATGATCACCGCGCCCCCGAGAATGAGCGCGCTGCCCTGGATCAGGTCGGCCCACGCACAGGCCTTGAGTCCCCCCGCCGTGACGTAGGCCATCGCGATCACGCCGATGATCAGCGACCCCGTCGCCAGGCTCACGGACACTCCCGCCTTCCCGGCGAGCGTGCTGATCACCAGGGCGCCGGAATACGTCACGGACCCGAGCAGCAGCAGGTAGATCAGGATCGTGGCGACGGCCATGATCGTGCGCGCCGTGCCGCTGTACCGGACCTCGAGAAATTCCGGCATGGTGTAGATGCCGGTGCGCAGGAAGTACGGCAGGAACGCGAACGCCACGATCACCAGGGTGATCGCGGCCATCCACTCGTAGCTCGCGATCGCCAGTCCGACGTGGCTCGCCGCGTTGCCGCTCATCCCGACGAACTGCTCGGTGGAGATGTTGGAGGCGATGAGCGAGAAGCCGATCAGCCACCACTTCAGGTCGCGGCCGGCGAGAAAGTAGTCCTCGCTTCCCTTCTCGCTCCGGCTCTGGTACAGGCCGACGCTGACCACCGCGATCACGAAGGCGACGAAGATCAGTATGTCCCACAGCGAGATCTGGAAGGCTTCAGGATTCATGGCGGTTCCCGGGCTGCGGTTGGAAGCAGCGAGCCGTGGCCCGCCGGGCGATGCGGCACGCCACGGTCTCACGTAGACGGAATGAGTCTCCGTGGTCGAGCCCCGATCGGCAAGTCTGCTTGGGCCCGATCACCCGACCGAAGACCACGAAAGAAGTCGATTCAGTCGCCTTGGACGCCCTACGCGCCCTCAGGTCGGGACACTACTGCATCAGTTTCCAGAAGCGGCCGGGCAGCGGCTACGGATGGAAACCAGAAAGGGCGCCCGAAGGCGCCCTTTCTGCCCTGGCCGGGGGGATCACCACTGCATCATCATGCGCTTGGCCTCGGCTTCGAGGTTCACGTATGGCTCGCCCTTGACCGATACCGCAACGCCCTGGATCTCACCGTCGGTGAACCTGGCAGGGGCCTTGTACAGCGAGCTCACCGCGTCGCCGCTGTCGTAGCCGACGCAGAGGCCGTCACCGGAGAGGGTGAACTTGCCCGGCTGAGTGCGCATCTTGCCGGAAGCCACGACACTCTCGTCGATGTACAGCTTCGTGTCACCCAGGGTCGCGCCATGCTCGCCCTGGCCAGTCTTCTCGAACTCCATGCCAACGGTGTACTTGCCGGGCATCAGCGTTACGTTGGACTCGAACACCTGCTCCGGCGCGATGCCGAGGAAGTTGTACACGTAGTAGAGCTTCTTGTCCTTGATGAACAGCGCATGGCCGCCAAAGCGTGAGCCGTGCGCGAAGATCACGCCTTCGGTATTGTCGGTGATCTCCACGTTGGCGAGGATCTTGTACGAACGACCTCGCACGTTGACCGCCACGCCTTCCGGCACCGGTTCCGTATCCGGATAATACTTGTAGGTGTCGCGCGGAGGTTCATCGCTGGGCCGCGGTGTGCCCAGGATTTCCACGGCCACGCGGTCGTCCAGCGGCAGCACGTTGTTCGCTTTCGCCTCTTCCATCCAGAGGTCCTGCAGCTCTTTCAGCTTGTCCGGGAACTGGTCGGCGAGGTCCTTCGACTGGGACCAGTCCTCCTCCATGTTGTAGAGTTCCCACTTGTCCTCGTCGAAGTGGCCGGTGCCGTTGATCGGCGCATGGATTGCCGCCGCATGCCAGCCTTCCTTCCAGATGCCCCGCGTACCGAACATCTCGTAATACTGGACCTTCTTGTGAGTCGGGTCGTCCGGCTTCGCATCGAAGGTGTAGGCCATGGAGATACCCGACATCGGGTATTGCTTCACGCCGTGGTTGAACTCCGGCATCTCGAGTCCGACGACCTCGAGCAGCGTCGGCACGATGTCCACCGAGTGGTGATACTGGTGGCGAAGCTCGCCGCGCGCCTTGATTCCCTTGGGCCAGGAGATGATCAGCGGATCCGCGGTACCGCCCTGATACTCGGAATAGCGCTTGAACATCTTGTACGGCGCCGAGAAAGCCGCTGCCCAGCCGGTCGGGAAGTGTTCATAGGTATCCTGGCCGCCCAGCTTGTCGATGTACTTCATGTTCTCCGCGAGCTCATCCGGCCAGCCGTTGAACAACTTGTTCTCGTTCACGGAGCCATTGGGCGAGCCCTCTCCGGAGGTACCGTTGTCGGCAGCGTAGAGGATGATCGTGTTCTCGTACTGACCGGTCTCCTTCAGATAGTCGATGATCCGGCCGATCTGATGGTCCGTGTATGAGGAATAGGCGGCCCACACCTCGGCCATGCGGTTGAAGAGCTCCTTTTCCTGGTCGTTCAGGGAGTCCCAGGGACGTACGGCGTCGAGCGGATTCGCCAGGTCCTTCGGGAGAGGATTGATGGCGGTGTTGACGGTATTCTGGGGGATGATGCCCCTCTCCTTCATGCGTTCGGTCGCCCACACGCGATAGGCGTCGTACCCGTCGTCGAACTTGCCCCTGTATTTCTCGATCCAATCCTCGGGAACCTGGTGCGGCGCATGGTTGGCGCCGGGGTTGAACCACATGAAGAAGGGCTTGCTCGGGTTGGATGCGTCCTTGTTGCGGAGCATCTCGATGGCCTGATCCGCGAGATCCTTGGACAGGTGGTAGCCAGCGTCCGGCATGTACGGCTGGTCGATGAAATCGTTGTCCTTGACCAGGTCCGGATACCACTGGTTGGTCTCGCCGCCGAGGAAGCCGTAGAAGCGGTCCCACCCCTTCTGCAGCGGCCACTCGCCGCGATAGCCGCCCGGCGCCACATCCTGCTCCGGCACGTTGTGGTCCTTGCCGAGCCACAAGGTGGCGTAGCCATTGGCCTGCAACACCTCGGCAAGGGTCGTCACCTGCTTTGGAAAGCGACCGTTGTACCCCGGGTACCCGCTGGCAGTCTCGGTGATCGAGCCGAAGCTGTTCAGGTGGTGATTGCGTCCGGTCTGCAGCGTGGAACGCGTCGGAGCGCACAGGGAGGTCGTGTGCCACTGGGTGTAGGTCAGACCTGCGGCGGCGAGGCTGTCCAGCGTCGGCATGCTGAGGCGGCCGCCGTAGGGAGACCAGGCCGCCTGGCCCGTGTCGTCATACAGAATGAACAGGATGTTCGGCGCGTCTTCCGGCGCCTTCGTCGGAATGAACGGCGTCCAATCCGGTTTGGAATCGCGGGTGTCCAGCGCGATGGTACCTTTGAAGCCCCGCATCAACTCGGCCTCGGTCGGCTGGTCCGCGGCGCCCGCCGTATTGGCCTTCCTCGACGCGGTGTCTTGAGAGCACGCCAGTGCAGGCGCAATCAGGAGAATACAAGCAAGCTTGAATAGCGAACGAAGCTCTTCCCGCGAAGGCATTACAACCTCCTGAGTCTGAGGTGAAAACAAACGCCGTGCCAGGACCAAACCGCCCGACCATCCACAACGACAGGTCATTCGGGCAGGAATATGCGGAAACCGAAGCGCACTCCGAAGTTGGTCGTGTCCAGGCTCGTCCTCTCGGAGCGGTAGACCATCCATTCCGGTTCGACGTAGGCGTTGTACTTGAAGCCGCCCGCCTGGAAGATATAGCCAATGCGGAAGTTCATCGGGAATGCGACGTCGCCCGTCTCGTAGTCGAACTTCCACAGTGGCTCCATGCCTACGTACAGCCCGTTGGATCACGTATAGAAGATGTTGGGCTGGAGCACGGCGAGCGCCAAGCTTCCGTACGTGTCGTTTCCACTGATAGAGAAAAAGTTCTGCAACACCCAGTACATCTGCCAGTTGCCGAGCTTGGTGAAAGTCACCGTCGCGCTCGGTCCGATCTGCCACTGGTCGGAGCCCAGTGAAGGATCTGTCGCGGTGGGAATGGTCACGTCCCAGCCCGCGCCGAACTCGCCCCAGTCCTTCTTCATGAAGACGAAGAACTGGTTGATGGTGAAGTCGCCCAACCCCGTGGGGCCGCCGGGGGCGGTGTTGAGGAAACCGATCACCCGAATGAGCTGCGGTACGTTGATCAACAATCCCCGCTTCAGTGGTACGATCAACCGAAGCCGGAAGTTCTGGGCGAAGTCGTCCGCGCCTTCGGTGTCGAAGATCGCGAACTCCTCGAGCTGTACCTGCCACAGCAGGGTCGTGGGGTTGATCACTTCGGCCGAGAGAGCCTTCGAAGTCTTGGCCGAGGAAGCCGAGTCCTGCTGTCCGAGGGCCTCGGGGACGCTCGTGCACAGGAGGACAGTCACGACTGCGCTCATCCACGCGGCCCGGTGATATCGGGTGCCCTGCATGGCCGATCCTCCTTGGGCTGGGCGGCCTGCTTCGATCAGTTCCCTTCGGGCGGGTAGATCACCTTCCAGTCGCTCTTCATGTCCACCACGGTCCAACCGTTCTGCGCCGACGCGTCCAGAGCGTTCTCCGCGCCGGTGTCATAGGCGAACTCCCGCTCACCGTCCGTGTGGTGGACGAGGAGGGCGAACCGCGCGCCCTCTCCGGCGGTCGCCCACTGGAGCATCTGAAGGTCGCCGTCGGAGTTTCCGAACGCCGCGATCGGGCGGCGACCGATATGCGAGTTGATGCCGACCGGCTTGCCGGCCTTGTCGTCGATGAAGTCGATATCGGCGAGCCGCACCAGCACCGGACCCCCATCCTTCATCTCGAACTTCGTCTTGATGCTGCTTCCCACCACCTGCTCGGGCGGGATGCCGTAGATGCGCTCCGTCCAGGGTCGCATGAACTCGATGCCGCCGCCCGACACGATGAACGTCTTGAAGTCGTTCGCGCGCAGGAACGCGAGCAGCTCCAACATCGGTTGGTAGACCATCTCCGTGTAGAGGCGGTTCGTCACGGGATGCCTGGCCGTGGCGACCCAGTCCTTCACGATGTTCTCGAACTCCGCCGTCGTCATGCCCGCGTGGGTGGCCATGACGATCTCGACCGCCGACTTCTCACCGTCCGCGAAAGCCGCCTTCGTGTCTCCCTTGAGCAGCGAGGCGAAGGGCTCCTGCGTGTTCCATTCGGGGTGCTGCGGCGCGAGCTGCTTGACGCGGTCGATCGCGAAGAACAGCTGCGAATAGAGCGGCCTCTCGGCCCACAACGTGCCATCGTTGTCGAACGTGGCGATCCTCTCGGCGGCCGGCACGAAGTCCGGCGACCCCGGGGTCGTCACCTTCTCCACGAAAGTGAGGATGGACTGCTTGGTGGCGCCGTCGTTCCAGGACGGGAGCGGATCCGAGGTCGGAGCCGCCGCTTCCGTTACTGGGGACCGGTCGACGCCCTGGTCGCAGGCTGCCGACATGAAAAAGGTCGAGGACAGGAGGAGGAGTAGCCTTCTCATGCGCACATCCGGAAGGAGCTTGGCTGCGGTCATTCTATCTCCTTGTGGCACAGAGCACAGCGTCACGGACGCGCCCGGGTCCCGGGGCCCTCCAGGGAGGGGCACCGCAGAACCCGGACGGGTCCAGGACACGCTTTCACGCGTGGCCCGACGCCCCTCAGTTGCCCGTCGGCAGGGGCAGGCTGACGCCCTCGTTCTGGAGCATCTCGCGGACGTACTGGAGCCGCTGGTACTGGCTGAGCGTAATGGGCCCCGTGTAGACCTCGCTCTGGAGCTTGCGGGGCGGATACTGGACGTAGGTCTTCATCTTCTGCTTCACGGCCTCGTTGATGGTCACCAGCGTCCAGGTACGCTCGGTATAGTTGTTCATGAAGATGTCGTAACGTTCCTGCGGGTCCTGCCAAAGATCGAACACCTGCGGTACCGTGGCCACGTAGCTCTCGGGTCCCTTCCAGCCGAGGTTGGCATCGACCGCGAGGCCGCCGGTCGCCATGCCGTTGTCACCCCGCAGGTTGAACACGGCCTTGTAGTTGTTCACCCGAGCCGCGCCGGGCGTCAGCTCGTTCTCCGTGAAATAGAACCAGGAATCCCGCTCGGACTTGCCGGTCCCGAACAGCACCGGCGACATGTCGTAGCTATCGAAGATGATCGGCTTCCCTTCCCGATCCTTCGTCGGCAGATCCACGCCGGCGAGCGCCGCAAAGGTGGCCATCAGGTCGAGGCCGCCGAGGATGTCGTGGTTCGTCGTTCCCGCCTGGATCTTGCCCGGCATCCAGGCGATCGCCGGAACGCGGTTTCCGCCCTCGCGCACGGTGCCCTTCGTCCCGCGGAACGGCGTGTAACCGGCGTCGGGGTAGACGTCCTGCCAGGCGCCGTTGTCCGTGGTGTAGAAGACCAGCGTGTTGTCGTCGAGGCCGAGTTCCCGGAGCTTGTCCATGATCGCCCCGATGCGCGCGTCCAGCTCGACGATCGAGTCGGCGTACTTCGACTTCGACAGCGACTTATGCTGGAAGTCCGGGTGCGGCATGTTCGGCTGGTGCACCTTCATGAAGTTGATGCTCATGAAGAAGGGCGTGTCGGACTTGGCCGCCTTCTCCAGATAGTCGAGTGAGGCCTGCTGCACGTATCCGTCGAAGTAGGGGATCCCGACCACGCCGTTCGGATACTCGTCCGTGCTTCCGTTGGGGTCGTCGACGTAGCGGCCGTTGATCTTGAACTCCTCGACCGCCTTCTCCCCTGCGTTGCCCGACAACGCACCTGTCGTGACCTTCCGGAACATGTCCCGCAGGTCGTCGGACATGTCCGGAAACCAGGCCGTATCGGCGTACGTGTACGCGTTCAGGTGATACAGTCCGGCGTACTTCATCTCGTCGTAGCCCTGCGCGTTGGGGAGCGCGTAGTCGGCTTCGCCCAGGTGCCACTTGCCGGTGAAGAACGTGTTGTACCCGGCGGTCTTCAGCACCGATGCCAGCGTCCATTCCGCGGCCGGGAGTCCGCCGCCCTGACCCTGGAACGCCACCGTGGTCATGCCACTGCGGTTCGGGATCCGGCCGGTCTGCATGGCGGCGCGTCCCGGGGTGCAGCTCGGCTGCGCGTAGAACGAGAACATCGTCATCCCCTCGGCCGCGATGCGGTTGATGTTCGGCGTGGGCATGCCCCGACCCTCGCCACCGCCGTACGGTCCGAGATCGCCGTACCCCGTGTCATCGGAGACGATCAGGATGATGTTCGGCTTCTGCCCTTGCTGGGCCTGTGCCGGCAGCGCGTAGCCCAACAACAGCAGCGCCGCGAGAATGGTGTAAATCGACTTCATGTGCTCCTCCCTGTTGTACGACGTCTGACCATCAACCACCTGCACCACCGTCGGGGCGCCCTTCGCGGGGCCGCTCCCGGTCGGCGAGGAGATCTTCGATGGCCCGGACCAGGCCCTCGAAGTCCAGCGGCTTCCTGAACACCCGTTCCGCGTGGATCGCTTCCAGGGTCGCCCGGGTGTTCGCATCGTCGTGGGCCGTGATGAACAGCACCGGCGTTTCGTCCCCCATCTCCCTCAGCCTGCCGTACAGCTGCGCTCCGTTCATCCCGGGAAGACGGTAGTCGACGACCAGGACGGAACAATCCGCACTCGGCTCGCCGCGCTCGAGAAAGGCCTCGGCCGACTCGAACGTCTCCACGCCGCACCGGATGATGTGTCCCAGCCTGCCGAAGGCCTTTCGGATGGATGGATCGTCGTCCACGACGTAGACCGTTCGTTCCACCGCCATCGTCGCGCCGCTGGAACCCGCCATTGAACCGCCCCGGCCGTGAGGGTCGGATTGCCACACTCATCGCTCATCTAGTTGGCTGAGCCGTCCGCAGCTACTGGACCTTGGTACAGATCGGCGGGGGAGAGAGGGGCGCTCTCACGGGTCCCGGAGGGAGCCGCCGCTCCGGCCGAACCGCACGAGCTCGGCGAGCGACTCGACCTGCAGCTTCTTCATCACCCGGCCGCGGTGAAACTTGACGGTTCGCAGGGTGATCCCCAGATCCCGGGCGATCTGCTTGTTCAGCCGGCCGGCGATCACGGCCTCGCAGACCTCCCGCTCGCGGGGCGTGAGCGTGCTCAGACGCTCCCGGAAACGCGTCTGTTCCCGCAAGCGTTCCCTTTCGGCGCCGTCCCGCTCGAGAGCTTCCTCCACGACCTCGCACAGCCGGTCCGGCTCGATCGGCTTCTCGAGGAAGTCGATCGCGCCTCCCTTCATGGCCTTCACGGAATCATGTACGGTGCCGTAGCCGGTCAGGAACACGATCGGCTTCACGCAGCCGTCCCGCCGCAGGGCCTCCTGCAGGGCCAGGCCGTCCATTCCGGGCATGCGGACGTCGAGGAGCAGGCAGCCGGGATCGAATCGTCGCGGTTCGGCGAGCAGCTCCGAGGCGGACGCGAAGGTCGCCACGTCGAACCCCGCATGGACGAGGATCCGCTCGAAGCTGGCCCGCACCGAGTCGTCGTCGTCGACGATGAAGACCGTTCCCCGCGTGCTCATGAGTCCGCCGCCGACTCGTGCAGAGGCAGTGACAGCTCGAAGGTCACGCCTCGATCCGGGTTCCGCTTCGCGGTGAGCTTCCCTCCGTGCGCCTCGGCGATCGTCGAGCAGATCGCCAGGCCCATTCCCATGCCCGCTTCCTTCGTGCTGAAGAAGGGCTCGAACACGCGGTCCAGGTCCGCTTCGTCGATCCCCGGTCCGGTGTCGGACACCGCGATGCGTGCGTCTCTCTCGGCCTTCCGCGTCTCGATCCTGATGGTGCGGTGGCCCGGGGGTTCCGCCTTGAGGGCGTCCACCGCGTTCAGCGCGAGGTTGACGAGCACCTGCTGGAGCTGCACGCGATCCCCTTCTACGGGCGGCAGGTTGGGCGACAGTGCGAGATCGAGCTCGATATCGTGGTCTGCGAGCTCCCGCCGGAAGATCGGCACCGCCTCGCCGATCAGCTCGTTCAGGTCGAGCTCCGCCTTCTCGAGCTGACGCCGACCGATGAAGGTGCGGAGCTTTCGGATGATCTCCGCTGCCCGCCGGCTGTCTCCGGCGATGTCGTCGAGCGCCTCGCGTATCGCTTCCTTTCCAACCCGGGGGTCGGACAGCATCTGGCTGCTCACGACGGCGTTCCCCACGATCGCCGTAAGCGGCTGGTTGAGCTCGTGCGCGAGGGAGCTGGCCAGCTCGCCTGCGGTGGCGAGACGACCCATGTGCTCCAGCTCTCGCTGTCGTCGCCGGGCCCTGTCCTCGGCTTCCTCGCGCTCGCGTATCTCGCGCAGCAGGCGACGGCTTCGCTCCTCCGCCGCGTGCATACGGCGGCGGACGTACGCGACGATCAGGATCGCGGCGATCAGCGCCGCCACGCCCCGGACGAGGGGGAGCTGCCACCAGGCGTGCCTCACTCGAAGTCGCACGCTGCTCGGAGCCTCGCTCCACACACCGTCCACGTTGCGCGCCAGGACCTGAAACTCGTACCGGCCTGGCGGGAGGTTGGCGAAGCGGGCGACACGGCCGGAGCCGGCATCCTCCCAGTGCTCGTCCAGGCCCAGCATCCGGTAGCGGTAGCGGACCCCCCGGCCACCGGGCAGCCCCGGGGCCGCGTAGCGTATCGTCACGGCTCCGGACCCCAATGGTACCACGAGCGGATCCGCTCCACTCACCTCTCCGCGGGCCGCCGCCACACCGTCGAAGCGAACGCGGGGGGCGACCGTGTCATACGGGAAGGTGGCTGCGTCCAGCGAGATCAAGCCGTCGATAGTTGCGAACCACGCCGTTCCATCGGCGTCCAGCCATCCGGCGGGCGCTCCCCCGTTCCCCTCCGGAACTCCATCACGCGGGCCGAAAGTGACCCCGTCGAGCTTCGCCGAGGTCCCATCGGCGACAGAGTCGAAAGTGGCCCGGGGAGCCGTGAACACTCCCAGGTTCCCCAGGAGCCACAGCCGATGCCGGCCGTCCTCCAGAATGGCCGAAATGGAGTTGTCGAACAGCCCGTTCGCGCGGGTGATGCGTGTGAAGGTCCCGTCGGTGAAGCGGGCGATCCCGCCGCCATACGACCCGATCCAGAGGGACCCGTCGTCATTCACGTGGAGCGAGCGGATCGGATCGAGGGGGACGCCGTCCCCCTCGCCGAACGTCTCGAAGGCCTCTCCGTTCCAGCGACTGACCGTCCCGACCTGCCCCACCCATACGTGGCCATCCGGCGTCTGCGCGAGGGACCACACGTCGGCGCCCGGCAAACCCAGGTCGGCACCGAACTCCACGATCGACCCCTCGGTTCCTATTCGCAGGACCTTCCCTCCGGCTCCGATCCACACCTGTCCGGCGGCGTCCTCGAGAAAAGGGGTGATGGGTCCCGGCCTCGTCTCCTCTTTCCACGACCACGTCCTCACCTTCCCGCCCGCGTAGCGAATGGCATTCGCCGCCTCACCGATCCACAGCGCGCCTTCGGAATCACGCATGAGACCGTTCACGCAGTTCGTCTGAAGACCCAACTGCGGTCGGACGTATCGATGCAGATCGGACCCGTCCCAATGCAGCACACCGTGGCAACCCCCTCCGAGCCACACCCCGCCGCTGCCGTCGCCGACCACGTGGTGGACTCCTCGCTGCGGGAGTCCCTGCTCGATCCCGAGGCGACTCGCCGTCGCCATCGATATCCTTGACACGCTTCCGTCGAGGCCGGTGATCCACACGTCCCCCAGGCGGTCCACGTGCAAAGCGGTCGTCTCCAACGCCGCCAGCTCGTGGTCCCAGAGCGGGGTGACGTGGGTCACCCCGCCCGTCTCGGTGACTCGCAGGTGTCGCAAGCGATTCGTGTTCAGCACCCACAGGCTGCCGTCGATTCCCTCGGCCATCGCCAGAGCGAGACCGAGCGAGTCTTCGGCGAGCCCGGCCACCTGGAATGCCCCTCCGAGGACGCGCACGCCGATGCCGCCGCTGGTGGCGATCCAGAGTCTCCCAGCGCGGTCCTCGAGAAGGGCCCCGGGTCGGCCAGCCGGAAGACCGGAATCACGCGGGACGACGCTCCAGGACCCATCCGCCCATCGAGCGAGGCCAACCGGCGATGCGACCCACACTTCCCCCGTGCGCGACCGCACGACGTCGGAGATGGAGACGACGGCATCATCCTCCACGCCGAACATCACGTTGGACGTGAACGCTTCTGTCCTGCCATCGTGCACGTGATAGACGATATGGGGTCGCCACGCCCAGAAGTCGTCCGCGTACAGGCCGTCGCTCCCGATCGCCGGCCACAGCCCGTCCCTTCCGATATCGAGCCGGTCCGTGACCGCACCAGCCGACCACCGGACCACGTGGCCCTGTTCGGTGAAGACCCACAGAGACGAGTCTCGTCCGGGAGCGAGGGCCGACACGCGGCTCCAGGGAAGGTCAGGGACCCGGTCGCGGTCGTAGATGTCGAAGGACTCCCCATCGAAGCGAACGAAGCCGGCCACCGTACCCAGCCAGAGGTCTCCATCCGCGGTCTCGGTCACGGCCGTAACCGCACCCGGCAATCCATCGGCAGTCGACCACCGATCGATGGTGTGGGAGTGCTCCAGACGCGCGGGGCGCGACGTGGCGGGCTGAGCCGGCAGGGACGGCGGCCCCAGCAGAAGCAGGGCCACAACAGCCGACGGCGGAGATACGGATCGGGTGGTGAAGACACCCCGTCGGCGCTGGGTCGGAACGCTGGAGAACGACGGAAGTCGGCCCATAGGCTTCAGCCCGGCGACAAGCGGCCCGGCATGCCGGGTCGCTACAGTGGCAACGCCTCGGTCGACACGCGCTCCATCACGATCAGGAGCTTGGCGGGCACTTCCTGCCCGTTGCCGGAGAAATCGTAGGTGAGGCCCGCCGTCATGCTGAGCGCGGCCTGCTCGTCCTGGTAGAAGACTTCCCCGGAGGTGATCGACCCCGTGGTGGTCACCGTCGTGCTCGTACCGTCGATCTCGAGGATTCCGGTGATGTACTCGGAGTCACCTTCCGGCGGATCCAGTCGGATGGTGAAATCCCCGTTCCCGGGGGAAGCGAAGGTCACCTCGTAGTCGAGTCCGATCAGATCGACGTTGCCGAGCTTGTATCCCGCCAGATTCTCGATGCGGGCCTCCGATGCCACCCAGGTGCCCTGCAGATTCGAGACGTAGACCTCCGTGGCGGACTGGCAGCCGATCGCGCCAAGGAGGGCGACGACGATGGCGCTCCGGTTCAGCCCGCGGCCGGATCCGATGTTCATTCCCCCTCCGTTTCCCGCGCCTTTCTGCCGAGACGTTACGCAGAACAATAATGGCGGGTCCGCTAAGGCGCGAGAGCTTTCAGCGGGGGAATTCGACCCGTATGCGAATGCCGTGATGATCCGAGTGGTAGCGCTCCTCCAGGCGGGCATAGGTGCCAGCCAACGCCCGCGGAGCGCGAGCGGGCCCCTCGCGCACGAGGATGTGATCCGTCGGAAAAGCTCCGCGCGTGGGCCGGTCGAGCGGCGGCGGTGAATCCGGAAACAGGTCCCGGAGGCGAAGGAGCGTGGTTTCATTGTCCGACCAGGTGTTGAAATCACCGGCGAGTATCGTGGTCACGCCGGCCTCGTCCCAGTTCCCTTCCGCTTGAGCGCCTTCCTCCATTAGCCGCAGGGCGTCGGCCACCGCGAGGCCCTGGCGGAGGCGCGTTCCGTTGCCCGTCACGAGTGTGCGGGCGGGGGGACTGGCGCTCGTCAGATGCAGGTTGACGAGTCGCACGCCGCCGCCTTCCGCGTCCCTCACGGTTGCCGCCACGGCCACCCTGCGGGCGGCCTCATAGGGGAGCTCGATGAACCGGACGTCCGACAGCGGAAGCGTGGAGAGGATCGCCACCCCCCGGTCTTCGCGCTTTCCTGCGTCGGATCTGGCGCCGTTTCTCGCCGCCGCCACGTAGACCAGGGCGAGTCCGCATCCGTCTGACACTTCGACGATGTCGGGACGCGCGCCCGGCCGGTCGTCTTCCGCCACGGCGCGAGGAATCACGCCCCTCTCCGGGGTCTCGGGAACCTGGGCCGACCTGCGGAACGCCTCCTGAACCAGGAGGATGAAGTGGCCGGCTTCCGGAGCGAGTGCCGACCGGGGGCCGGCGCACCGCAGACCGACCTCGCGTTCGAGGAAACGCTGCAGCTCTCCCCCGCCGGCGGCGACGTTCCACGACAGCACGGTGACCACGTCTCCGGGACGGAGCACGTCGAAGGCGCCGGGCGGCTGCTCCCGGACCAGCTCGGGACCGACGGTCACGCACCAGTCCTCGAGCCGGTCGTTGTCAGCCGGAACCTCCGGGAGGTACCACTCGGGGCCGCCGGCGCCGGGACAGGAACGTCCGGGGACCGGCGCGGGCGTCATCCGGTACGAGGACATGCAGGCGGAGAGGGCCAGGATAGCCGCCACGACCGGAAGCGTACGGGCCGGACGCCGGTCCATCAGAAGCTCACCGACAGCGGGACCGTCATCGTGAACTCCGGGTCGCCGGCCGCCTGAGCGTCGATTCCCCGCACCAGCCACTCGGCCAGACCCCCGAGCGCCAGCCCCGCGGCGGCCGCCCCTATCAGGTCCGGCGTGTCGAACGAGTCCATCAGGCCCCAGGCCATGAGGCCGACGGCCGAGCCTCCCAGGAAGCCGATCGCCGATCCGGCAGGCGCGGCTCCGATCGCACCTCCGAAAAGGCCCACCGTCGCCACGTCCGGCCACCCGAAGCGTTCCGCAGCCGACTTGAGCACGAGGCCCGCAGCGGCACCGGCGAGGAAACCGATGCCGGCGCCCGCCGCCGCGTCAGCCAGCCGGTCCGAGTCGGCGGCGCCCAGCATGGCTCCACCCGCTAGCCCCACGGCGCCGCCGCCTATCGCGCTCCAGCGCACACACGCGGGGCCGGGACGCGACTGAGCGCAAGGAACCAGGGACCCGGCGAAGGCCAGCGTCGCGCCCGACGCCAGCCCGAGCGCTCCGCCGGTCGCGGCGGACGAGGTCGAGCCGGACGCCTGCGCGATGCACACGGCCGGCGTCCTCACACACGCCATAAAGAGCAGCACCCCGACCCGGGCAAGTCGCAGGTTGCGTCGACACGCCGGCGTTGCTAGATGCAAGGGGTCTTTCCGGTGCCGGTGGATTCCGTCCCCTCCCGAGAGGAGACCATGGTCGGCGCAGCTCGGGTTCTCAAGCCTGTCCTGGCTTCTCTCGCGGCATCCGCGCTTCTTCTGTCCTCGACCGCTTCACCGGCGCGGGCGCAGGTGGACTTCGGCCTCACGGCCGGCCCCACGATTGCCGACTTCACGGGAAGCTACGTCGACCACTCGATTCGCACATGGGGATTCACCGGCGGGGCCTACGTGGAGTGGCACCTCTCGCCGCGATTCTCCCTCGAGGCCGCGTTCGGAATCGCGCAGATGGGCGCTTTCGAGGTCGAGACTCCGCTGCGAGGCGATGCCTACGACTATCGCACCTCGAACATGCAGATCCCGCTCGCGGCCGTCTATCGGGTCCCCCTTTCCGGCGAGGCCTGGGGCTTCAGGGTGTTCGCCGGCGGCGCCCCGGTGTTCAACACCGGGTGCGACGTGAAGCCCTCGACCCAGTTCTCGTTCGACACCGAATGCTCGGCGGACACGCCCGGGGGCGAGATCGCGAGCAGCGACATCCTGATCCAGTTCGGCATCGGGGTCGATCGGCTGTTCGGGGGAGGCTCAGGACTCGGGTTCGATGCCCGCTATTCGATCGGCACGAGGAACCTGTGGTCGGAGGCGGAGGACAACGACCTGACGGCGAAGAACGGAGTGCTGGACATCAAGGTGCGGTTCTTCCTGCCTCTCGAGGGGCCCCGGTCATGAGGCCCGCGGGGACGCGCCTGCTGCGAGCGACGGCGGGCCTGTGTCTGGTCGCCCTCGCTTTCGCGCCCGGCATCCGGGCGCAGGACCACGGCAACCCGGAGTCGTTCTGGCGCGCCACGGGCTACCTCTGGTACGCCAACATCGACGGCACGAACTACCTGGGAGACTCGACGGTCGTCGTCGGCGACTCGAGCTCCCTGTATGCCAGTTTCGCGGGCGAGGTCGAGGCCGGGAAAGGCCGATTCCGCGGTATCGCGAAGTTCGCCACCACCAGCCTCGCCGGCAGCGGCCCGCTGGACGGACCCGGCGTCCCCGACGGCGCGCTGATCGATTACGACTTCACCTGGACGACGGCGACGCTTCTGGCGGCCTGGCAGACGGGACGCTTCGAGTCCAGCGAGGCCTTTCAGCTGTTCGCGGGCCTCAGATACGTGCACCAGGCCCAGGACCTGAGCGGCAGTGCCGGCGCGGTCTCGCAGGACTGGGTCGAGCCGGTGGCCGGGGCCGAATACTTCGTCGAGATGGGCGGGCCGTTCTGGGTCATCGTGGACGGCGACCTGGGCGGGTTCCTGTTCGGCTCGCAGTTCACGATGCGCGTGGGCGCCGAGCTCGGCATCCGGGTGGCCGGACCGGTCCACCTGTCCCTCGCCTACGATTACCTGCAGACCGAGTACGGGAAGGAGGGGGCGGAGTACCGGTGGGACGAGGGCGTCGGCCAGGGGTGGTTCTTCGGCCTCACGGTGAAGCGATGAGCACGGCACGAGGATTCGGGGCGCTGATCGCGCTGGCCGCGGCCTGCCTGGCGACGGCGGGGCCATCCTTCGGGCAGGAGGCGGTGCGGGCCGTCGATCGGCCCGACGGGCTCGGCGTCGGCGCGTATCCTTCTCCGCTCCTCGACACACCCCCGCTCGCGCTCCGCCCGCTCGACGCATCGGGCGCGGCGCCCCCGGGTCTCGAGACCGGCCTCCCCGGACCGCAGGACGACGGGGCGTTCTGCTGCGACAGACGACACTTCTGGCCCGCTATCGGGGAGGTCGGAATCCTGCTCGTCGTGCCCTGGTACTTCAACCGCCACGTGGCGGACGATTCGACGGCGGTGCTGTCCGGCGACTCCTGGAAGCGCAACATCATCGAGGGAATGGAGTGGGACCGGGACGCGTTCAAGACGAACATGTGGGCGCACCCGTACCACGGCTCCACGTACTTCAACTCCGCCCGGGGCAACGGCTACGACTTCTGGCAGTCGGCGGCCTTCTCGTGGGGCGGGAGCTTCCTGTGGGAGACGTTCGGCGAGAACAACCGCCCAGCGATCAACGACTGGATGTCCACGGCGCTCGGAGGGATCGCGCTCGGTGAGACGCTGCACCGGTTCTCGGTGATGATCTGGGACAACTCGGCGACCGGCTTCGGGCGCACCATGCGCGAGCTGGGGGGATTCCTGGTCAACCCGATGGGAGGGTTCAACCGGCTGGTGCGCGGCGAGTGGACGAAGATGGGGCCCAACGCGGAAGGCAGGTTCCCGACGACCAGCGCGGGCGCCCTCCGGGCCGGCTACCGCTGGATCGGCGAGGGCGGCAGATCGGAGCCGTCGAGCGGCGGCTTCGTCTCGTTCGACTATCTGTATGGAGACGCGTTCAAGGACTTCGGTAGTCCGTTCGACGCCTTCGAGTTCACCGCCCAGCTGTACGGCAACAACGAGGTTCAGCGGCTCGGGCTGGCGCACCTCTCGGCGTCGCTGTACGGCACGGAACTGAAGCGGACCGAGAAGGCGGATCACGTCTTCCACTTCGCGCAGCACTTCGATTACGTCAACATCCAGACGCTGGAGACGGGCGGCTCGAGCCTGAGCGCCACGTTCCTGTCGCGCTGGACCCTTTCCGACCGCTGGAAACTGGTCACGCGCTTCGAGCCGTCAGCCCTCCTGATATGGGGCGTTGACTCGGAGTTCTCCGACTTCACGCAGAGGGACTACGACTTCGGGAGCGGGGCCGGCCTGCGGGCGCACGTGGACCTCAGGAACAGCAGCGGGGCGAACGTTGGCCTCTCCTACCTGCTGCTGTGGCAGCACACCCTGAACGGAGCGATCGGCGACCACGTCCTGCAGCTGGGCGGCATCCAGGCCTTCGTGCCGATCTACAGGAAGCTGGGCCTCGGTGCCACCGGGTTCCTCAACGTGAGGGACAGCTACTACCGGGACTACCCCGACGTCTTCCGCCGGAATCCCGAGGTCAGGGCCTACGCCGCCTGGTCGTTCGAGTAGGCGGGGCGACCCTCAGCGGCGCACCCACACCAGGAAGGCACCGCCGGGCACCCACAACTCATGGGTCCCGCCCGGCAGGACCGCGTACTCACTCGGGACGCCCGCCAGGTCGACGCTCGACGTGCCCGCAACCTGGAGCCATTCCCCGTCCGGGAGATCGAACCTGAAGCTGCCGCCGTATTCCCCGCTGTTGGCGAGCACCAGCACCCGCTCTCCCACCACGTAGCCGAGCAGCGTCTCCTCGTCCGGCGTGATCCAGCGGTAGTGCCCCTCCGGCACCTCGGCGACGCGAAACACCTCGCCGTACCCGGAAAAGCGGAGCCGCAGCAGGCCGCGCCACCAGTCCCGCATGACCTCCGCATCCGAGCCGGGGACGAGGGACTCCCACAGGAAGCGGTTCGGGGCCCTCAGGTTGTAGGTGTCGTCCCGCCCCTTGAAACGGATCGGCCCGCCGGCGGCCTCCACTTCGACGTCCTCCAGCGGGGCCAGCCCCTTGGAACGGAGCATCTCCGTGCCGCCGTGGATCACGACCGGCCCGGCCGAGGTGAGCAGCAGGCCCGCCGCGATCCGCATGGCGCCGAGGTTCACGCCCTCGAGCCCGTTGTGGTCGTGCAGCGCGTACCGGTCGGCGAGCGCCCAGTTGTCGTGGATGTCGAGGTACGAGATCCCGTCCGTGGACAGCGGCTCCTCGTCGTAGTCGTTGGCCAGGGCCTGCATGGCACCCGCGCGCGCGTAGCCGCCGCCGGCCCACCCCCGGTCCTTCTCGTCGAACGGACTCCCCTTGAAGGCGTTCCGTGCGTCATCCTGGAAGAAGGTGATCGGCGCGTTCTCCTTGTACCACGCCCATTCCGGGTTCGCCGCGACATCGGGGTCGGTGGGGGCGATCCAGGGCTCCCCGTAGATGATCAGGTCCGCCGGGAGCTCCCGCTTGACCGCGAGCAGCGTCTGCCTGTCGATCTGACCGGCGAGGTCGATCCGGAAGCCGTCCACGCCCAGCTCCTCGACCCAGTGCCGCAGCTGGTCGAGGATCCAGCGCCGCACCATGGGGCGCTCCTCTGACTTGACTTCGTTCCCGAACGGACCGATGTGCCCGAGCTCCTCGTCCGTGCGGTAGTAATAGGGAAGGTCGAACACGTTGAACCCGAGCAGCAGGTGCCGGCCGTCCATGTTCTCGCCCGTGTGGTTCGGCACCACGTCGATCACCACGGCGATGCCGCGCTCGTGGAACGCGCGCACGAGGGACTTGAACTGCTCCCGCTCGGCTCCCGGGCCGGCGTCCCGCGACCGGTAGCGGCTCTCCACGGCGAAGGCGTGCGTCGTGCGGTACCCCCACTGGTAGTTCTCGCGGTCGATCCCCATCGCCTTCGCGAACGGATCGTCCGCGAAGGCGGCCCTCCACTCGTCGTCCGGGTAGTGGAAGTACTCCTGCACCGGCATCAGGTGAACCACGTTCACCCCCAGGTCCACGAGGTGGTCGAAGCCGATCGGCTCGCCCTGCGCGTTCCTGAGGCCGTGGCGGGTCATGGCAGGTATGGTGCCCGTCTCATCCGGCCCGACGGGCAGGAGGTCGGTGAAGTCCTGGACATGGACCTCGTAGGCGACCACGTCCTCCATCCGCGGGCGGCCGCCCACCACGGGCGGCGGCGGGGGTCCGTCGCTCCACACCATGGACCTGCCATCCGAGCCATCGTTGACCCGCGAGTACGGATCCGAGACGTGGACCGGGTGCTCCTCGAAGAACCAGTTCCCGGGATCGGGCGGACCGTGCACCGTGAAGTCGTACCAGGTGCCCGTCAGGTCCCCGGGCTCCGTCGCCTCCCACACGCCGTCGCCGTCCTTCGACATCTCGATCGTCCGGTAGGCGTCGGCCGCCGCGGCTTTCGCGTCGCGGTACAGGTACAGCCGGACGGCCGCGGCGCGCGGCGCGAAGACGCGAAACGTCGTCTCTGCCCCCGATCCGGCGACGATCGCGCCGAGCGGCTTGGGCGAGTACATCGTTCGGAACAGCGGATCTCGGCGCACGAGGGCCCTGAAGCCGAGGTCCGGGATCTCCAGGTAGTGCACGCGGAGCGGATCGAGCGCTTCCGCCGGAACCAGCAGCGATGCGAAGGGGCTGCCGGACATCGGTTCCGCCACGGCTTCGCTCCGCACGTCCGCGATCCCGATCTCGCGGCCCTGGCCGTCCGTCAGCCGATAGGCCGACGTCTCGGACGGCTGCTCGGCACCGGTCACGCCGAATCGGATCTCCCGCGGACCGTGGATCTCCGCCCGCAGGCGCGGCGCCGGTTCCTTCTCCGCTGCGCCGCTCGGGGCGCCGTCCCTTTCGCCTGTCGTCATGTCTCTCGAGTTCTGGCCACACCCCACCCCGAGGCAGGCCGCAAGGAGGGCCACACCACGGCAAACAGGACGAAGCGCGTTCATGGTCAGGTCCTACGGAGCTTCGCTCAGAAGGACTGTGTCGAATTCGGAGTCCAGCCCGATCGTGCCGTCCGCCACGGTGGCGGTCTGCCCCGAGTACGCGTCGGTCAGCACTGCGCCGTCCGGAAACACGTCGGACACCGGGATCACCTTGGAACCCTCGGGCTGGTCCAGCGCCACGATCACGCGATCGGACCACCCGTCACCTTCGTGCGTGCGACTGAAGACGTAAGGATCGACCTGAACGAGCCGGTGCCGCCCCGCTCCCACTGCGGGATGAGCGTGCCGGAACCTCCCCAGCTTCCGCCAGTGCTCCAGGATCCGGTCGGTCGGCCCTCCGTTCCACAGGTCTTCCCAGTTCATGAACGACCGGAGGTTGGCGTCCCCCTTCGCGCCCTGGACCCGGAGGGGCCGTGCCAGCTCATCGCCGTAGTAGATCTGTGCGCCCCCCGGGGCGAGGAGAAGCCGGTCTCCGGCCCCGAACGGATCGTCCCGGCCGGGGTCGTACGGCGCGGAGTCGTCGTGTGAGCTCACGTAACTCAGGATCGAGGAGCCCCGCAGCTCCGTGCCCAGCACGGCCGCGTAGAGCGCGAAGATGTCCTCCAGGGAACGGGCATCCTGCGTCTTGAGTCCGAAGTTGATCAGGCCGTCGTAGCCGTAGTCGAAGTAGTCCACGGTCCGGTCCCCGAAGCTGAAGTCGGGCCCGTTGGCCACGTCGTAGCCGTACACCTCCCCGAACATGTAGAACGGCAGGTCGTCGAGGACCGCGTCCGGATTCGCGGTCTTCCAGTCCGCGAACGCCACGTCGGCTTCCCGCTTGAGATCGAGGGCCGCCGTCTCTTCGAAGTTGCGGGCGGTGTCCACCCGGTAGGCGTCGAATCCGAGCTCCCGCACCCAGTCCGTCAGCCACTTGATCACGTAGTAGCGTGGGGCCCGCGGGTAGCCGGTGCGCTCGAAGAACGCATCGAGCTCCGCCGTCTCCCGTTCGAGCCGCCCCTCCCGCTCCCATTTCTCGATCAGCTGCGGCGGCAGCTCCACCGGCTCGTCGCTGTCCGTCCGGATGTCGGGGAGGTTGTCCACGAGGGCACAGGGCACGGTGGTCTCGTAGGCATCGTACCGGCAGCGGGGTCCGGTGCGGACCCACGAGTCCGGCCACTGCGGGTCCAGAGGGGTCACCGGACCGGTGTGGTTGAGGATCGCATCCATGACGACCCGGATCCCGCGGGCGTGCGCCGCCTCGACGACGGCCCGAAGCTCGTCCGGCGTGCCGAGGGCCGGGTCCACGGCGGTCCAGTCGCGTGGCCAGTACCCGTGGAACGCGTACGTCCTTCCGGTTCCCTCGTCGACGCTGCCGTGGATCTGCTCCTGGAACGGCGTCATCCAGATCGCGTCGACCCCGAGGGAATCGAAATACCCTTCTTCCAGCTTCTGGAGCACGCCCGCCAGGTCGCCTCCCATGAAGCTCCGGAGGACCGCCCCGTCCTGCGCCCGCCCGAGTGCCAGGTCGTTGGACGGATCGCCGTTCACGAACCGGTCGGTGAGCAGGAAGTAGACGGTCGCGCTGTTCCAGTACGCGGCAGGATCTGACACCGCGTCCGCCCGGAGGTCCGCGCTAGCGGCGGTCCCCGACGCATCGGCGGAGGATCCGCCC
>Ga0210121_1000119_pt1 | contig 25331 bp, 25 predicted proteins | sample Joice_ThreeSqB_D_FD_184873 | JGI IMG/M metagenome (GOLD analysis project Ga0210121, IMG submission 184873) | Wetland microbial communities from San Francisco Bay, California, USA, that impact long-term carbon sequestration - Joice_ThreeSqB_D1... | ecosystem: Environmental > Aquatic > Marine >... | reverse complement strand
CGATAGCGGGGATCGAAACACCACCGGGAGCGGAGGGTTCCCCCGCTCCCGGTGGCGCTGCATCGGACCGGACCGCTTTCGGCGTCTACGCGTGGGCGGGCTGCAGGTGTTTCTGGGCGAGCACCTCGGCGATCTGGATCGCGTTCAGGGCCGCCCCCTTCCGCAACTGGTCTCCGCACACCCAGAAGTTCAGGGCGTTTTCAGCGCTCTCATCCTCGCGTATGCGACCGACGTAGCAGTCGTCCTTTCCCGCGCAGAGAAGCGGCATCGGATACACGTTGCTCGCCGGGTCATCCATCACCTGGCAGCCCGGAAACGCCGCGATCAGCTCCCGCGCCTTCTCGCGGGAGATCTTCCTCTCGAACTGCGCGTTGATCGAGATCGAGTGGGCGGTCAGGACCGGTACGCGGACCGTGGTGCATGTGATGCGCAGGTCGGGAATCCCCATGATCTTGCGCCCCTCGTTCGTCATCTTCATCTCTTCCTTCGTGTACCCGTTCTCGAGGAAGGCGTCGATGTGGGGGATTACGTTGAAGGCGATCTGGTGCTGGAACGCCGCCACTTCCAGTTTCTCGTTGCCGGCGAACGCCTTCGTCTGCGCGATGAGCTCGGCCATCGCCTTGGCCCCCGCCCCGGAGGTCGCCTGGTAGGAGGAAGCCACGACCCGCCGCAGCGTTCCGAAGTCGTGCAGGGGCTTGAGCGGCATGATCGCGACGATCGTGGTGCAATTCGGGTTCGCGATGATCCCCCGGTTCCGGTATCGGGCAATCGCCTCGGGGTTGATCTCGGGCACCACCAGCGGGATGTCCGGTTCCATACGGAAAGCCGACGAGTTGTCGACGACCACCGCTCCGGACTCCCCGGCCGCCGGGGCGAACTCCCTGCTCCGGGACGCCCCCGCCGAGAACAGGGCGATATCGATATCCCGGAAGGCGCTCTTCTGGAGGAGCTCGACGGGAACCTCTTCCCCCCGGAACCGGATCCTTTTCCCGACCGACCTTTCGGAGGCAAGGAGCCGGATGTTCCGGATGGGGAACTTCCTCTCCTCCAGGATCCGCAGCATCACTTCCCCGACAGCGCCCGTTGCTCCCGCAACAGCGACATTAAAGCTTTTCGTGGCCATTTCCCTCACTCCTTCTCACGTGTTGTCCCTGATGGTTTGCCGCACCTTGTCACCCATTTCCGATGTTCCCACCCGCCGAACCCCGGGGCCATCGCGGTAGATGTCGCCCGTGCGGTAGCCGTCCGCGAGCGCCTTCTCCACCGCATCCCCGATCAGGGTGGACTCCTCGACCATGGCAAACGAGTATTGTAGCATCATCGCTACGGAAAGTATCATGGCCAGGGGGTTGGCTATCCCTTTCCCCGCGATGTCCGGGGCGCTCCCGTGGATCGGCTCGAACAGTCCCACGTTTCCCCCGAGCGAGGCCGAAGGAAGCATCCCGATCGAGCCCGTGACCATCGACGCCTCGTCGGTCAGGATGTCGCCGAAGAGGTTCGTCGTGACGATCACGTCGAACTGTTTCGGGTTTCGGACGAGCTGCATGGCGGCGTTGTCGACAAACATGTGGGAAAGGACAACGTCCGGAAACTCCGCCGCGCCCATCTCCGTAACGATCTTTCTCCACAGCACGGACGACTCCAGGACGTTCGCCTTGTCCACGGAGGTTACCCTCCCCGTCCGTTTCCGGCCCAGTTCCAAGGCGACCCGGGCGACCCGCTCGATCTCCGGGCGGCCGTACACCTCGGTGTTGATCCCCGTCTCGACGCCGTCGATCACCTTGATCCCGCGGGGCTCGCCGAAGTAGATCCCCCCGGTGAGCTCCCGTACGACCAGGAGATCGATTCCCTCCACGATCTCCCTTCGCAGGGGCGAGGCCTCGAGAAGGGGCCCGTACACCTTCGCGGGCCTCAAATTCGCGAAGAGCCCGAGAATTTTCCGCAACTCCAGCAGGCCGCGCTCCGGCCTGACCTCGAAGGGGAGCTGGTCCCACTTCGGCCCGCCGACGGCCCCCAGGAGAATGGCGTCTGACGACCGGGCAAGGGACAACGCCCCGTCGGTCATCGGAACGCCGTGGACGTCGCAGGACGCCCCGCCAAGCAGCTCCTCCTCGATCTCGAACAGTTTCTTCCCCGAGGCCTCCTCCACCGTCCGGAGGACCGACAGCGCCTCCCGGATGACCTCGGGACCGATCCCGTCGCCGGGAAACACGCAAATCCTGGGCATGGCCGCTACTTCCCTTTCCGCCGGGCCGCCATGTAGTTCAGCAACCCGCCTGCAGCGACAAGGTCCTGCATGAACGGCGGTACCGGGGCGATGGCGTACGAACGCCCCTTCGTCTCGTTCCGCAGCATTCCCTGCCGCATATCCAGAGCGAGAACGTCGCCCGCATCGATCTCGCCCACTGCCTGGGGCACCTCGAAGATGGGAAGACCCATGTTGAACGCGTTCCTGTAGAAGATCCGCGCGAACGAGCAGGCGATCACGGCGGAGGCCCCGGACGCCTTGATGGCGATGGGAGCGTGCTCCCGGGAGGAGCCGCACCCGAAGTTCTTCCCCGCCACGAGAAAATCCCCCGGGGAGACCTTCGCCGCATACTCCCTGTCGATGTCCTCCATGCAGTGGCGGGCGAGCTCCGCCGGGTCGGAACTGTTCAGGTACCGTGCGGGGATGATGACGTCGGTGTCGACGTCGTCCCCGTATTTCCAGGCCCGTCCTTTCAGAATCATCGGATGTACTCCCCTTTCCGGGTTTCCACGTTCACGCACCCCCTGTTCCCGCTGGCCCCGCCAGTTGACCACGCCAACCGGGGAAGGGACCCTGGCTCGCGGGGGGATTCCCCTCAGCTACGCTCGCGACCTTGCGCCCGCTCGCTGCCGGTTTCGCTCGACGATTCGGACCCCGCCCTGCGGGGATGCTCCATTCTCGCTCCACAGGCCGCTTCGCGGAACCCCCCGCATCGCCTAAGGGTCCCCTTTCACCGGCGCAGCAGCCGCAGGAAGAGGGGCGCAGTGAGGTTAAGCGCAGGCGTGCGGGTGCATCGCACGCCGAGCCACGAACGGAGCCCCCCTCCGAGGATGCGGAGCCGATACCGGGCGCTCCGCCCCGGGGCCGTCCCTACAGTTCGTCGGGTCCGCCGATTCGGCCGAGCACCGCGGACGCGGCCGCCACCGCGGGGTTGGAGAGGTAGACCTCGCTCTCGGGGTGCCCCATCCGGCCCACGAAGTTGCGGTTCGTGGTGGCGACGGCCTTCTCCCCCTTTGCCAGAATTCCCATATGCCCGCCCAGGCACGGCCCGCAGGTCGGCGTGGAAAACGCCGCACCCGCGGTCACGAAGATCTCCATCAGCCCCTCCCGCATCGCCTGGAGGTAAATCTCCTGCGTGGCGGGGAACACGATCATCCGGACGCCGTCGTGTACTTTCCGGCCGCGCAGGACCTCGCACGCGCTCCGGAGATCCTCGATGCGCCCGTTGGTGCACGAACCCACCACGACCTGGTCGATGGGGACGTTCCCCACCCGGGAAAGGGGGCGGGCATTCTCCGGCAGATGCGGGAACGCCACCTGCGGCTCGAGAGCGCCGAGGTCGACCCCGATCTCCGCCGCGTACCGGGCATCGCGGTCCGCCTCGACCACCGTGTATTTCCGGGCGGCCCGCTCGTCCGCGTAGCTCTTCGTGATCCCGTCGAAGGGGAAGATCCCGTTTTTTGCGCCCGCCTCGATCGCCATGTTGGAAATCGTGAACCGCCAGGCCATCGGAAGAGCCCCGAGGCCGTCCCCGGCATACTCCATCGACTGGTAGAGCGCCCCGTCCACGCCGATCTCCCCGATGATGTGGAGGATGACGTCCTTGCCCTCGACCCACTTCCGCGGTTTGCCGGAAAGCACGATCCGGATCGACCGGGGAACCTTGAGCCACACATCCCCGGAAATCATCGCCGCAGCCAGGTCGGTGCTGCCGACTCCGGTCGAGAACGCGCACAACGCACCGTAGGTGCACGTGTGGCTGTCCGCTCCGATCACGAGATCGCCGGGAACGACGAGCCCCTCGTCGGGCAACAGCACGTGCTCGATCCCCATCCGCCCCACCTCGAAGTAGTTCACGATCCCGTATTCGCGGGCGAAGTCGCGCATTATCCTGGCCTGTTCCGCCGACGGGATGTCCTTGTTCGGCGTGAAGTGGTCCGGTACAAGCGCAATCCGCTCCCGGTCGAACACCTCCCGGACTCCCAGGTCCCGGACCGCCCGGATGGCGATCGGACTGGTCACGTCGTTGCCGAGCGCGAGGTCGACCCCCGCCAGGATCAGTTCCCCCGGCTCGACCGCTTCCTTCCCCGCGTGCCTAGCGAGGATCTTCTCCGTGAGCGTCATGCCCATCTACGGGTTTCTCGCTTTCCAAGGTTTTCTTTCGCTTACCGCGCAACATGCCCACCAGTTCCCCCATCGGCCCGGAGACGATGTACGTCGAGACGAACAGAAAGATCATCACCTGGGGTTCCGCTGCCAGCAGGAGGGAAAGGAAGATGAACACCACCAACGTGTTGAACGGTCGGCGGCGGAACGGCTCCAGGTCCTTGAAGCTGCTGTACCTTACGGTGCTGACCATGAGAAAAGCCAGCACGTAGATGGAGAGAAGCACGGCCAGATGCTTGAAGTTGCCGGATCCTCCCAGGTAGTAGAAGAGTATGATCAGGGATGCCACGAACGTGGCCGCGGCGGGAATCGGCAGCCCGTTGAACTTCCCCCTCTCGACCGTATTGATCTGGACGTTGAACCGGGCGAGACGGAGAGCCCCGCAGACCAGGTAGAGGAACGCGGCCAACCAGCCCCACCGCCCGAAGCGCGAAAGCGCCCAGCCGTATACGAGGAACGCCGGCGCCACGCCGCAGGCCACTATGTCGGCCAGGGAGTCGTACTCCACCCCGAATTGCGTGGTCGTCCGGGTCATCCGCGCGACCCGGCCGTCCAGGCCGTCCAGCACCACCGCCGCGATGATGGCCATAGCCGCCTTCTCGAACTGGCCCGTGTACGTCGCGGCAATCGAGTAGAACCCGGCGAACAGCGATCCGGACGTGATCAGGTTGGGCAATACATAGATCCCCCTGCTTATCCCGTCCTCCCGCTTCCTCCTCTTCCTCATTTCATCACCCCCACGACACTCTCTCCCGCCCGGACCCGGTCCCCCACCCGCACGTTCAGGGAGGCGGACGCGGGAAGCAATATGTCCACCCGCGATCCAAAACAGATGATGCCCACCCGCTGGCCCGCCCGGACGGTGTCCCCCGGGGCCACGTCGCACACGACGCGCCGTGCGACGAACCCGGCGATCTGGACATAGGCGACCCGGCGGCCCTCCGGCGTCTCGAGGAGCACGCCGTTCTGCTCGTTGGCAAGCGACGCCTTCTCGACACTCGCCACCAGGAACCTTCCCGGGTGGTATTGGACGGACACCACCCGGCCGGAGACCGGGGCCCGGTTGACATGCACATCAAAGAGCGACATGAAGACGCTTACCCGCTTCCCCGGTTCCCCGAAATACCTTCCCGGCGGGTTGTCGCCTGCGTACACTATTTTACCATCCGCGGGGGAAATCACCGCACCGGGGAGAGCGGGAGGGAACCTCTCGGGGTTCCGGAAGAACCAACCGACAAAAACGGTGATGAGAATCCCGAAGACCGAGGCAGGCAACGTCCTCGGCCACACAAAGGAGAGCACGGCCACAAGAGCAATCCCGCCCAGAAGAAACAGGATCCCTTCGGGGGCGATCACCCCGCGCTCCCGACCCTTCTCTCCCGGATCCATCGCTTCCGGGTCAGTTCTTCGTCCTGTCGACCAGCCGCCCTTTCGCTATCCACGGCATCATCGCCCGGAGGCGTCGGCCCACCTCCTCGATCGGGTGCTCCTCGCCGCGCCTCGTGAGGGCGTTGAAGACTGGTCGGTTGGCCCGGTTCTCCAGGATCCACTCGCGGGCAAAGGATCCGTTCTGGACCTCTTCGAGCATCCGCTTCATCTCGGCTTTCGTCTCCGCGTCGACGACCCGCGGTCCCCGCGTCAGGTCGCCGAATTGCGCGGTATTGCTCACGGAGTACCGCATCGTGGAGATCCCGCCTTCGTAGATGAGGTCCACGATGAGCTTCAGTTCGTGCAGACACTCGAAGTACGCCATCTCGGGCGCGTACCCCGCCTCGACCAGCGTCTCGTATCCCGCGAGGATCAGCGCGGTCACGCCGCCGCAGAGGACCGCCTGCTCGCCAAAGAGGTCGGTTTCCGTCTCTTCGCGGAAGGAGGTCTCGATCACCCCCGCACGGGCGGAGCCGATCGCGCTTGCGTATGCCAGCGCCACGTCCCGGCTGTCCCCCGCAGGATCCTGGTAGACGGCGATGAGAGCGGGAACGCCTTCTCCCTTCTCGTATTGCGCCCGCACGAGATGGCCGGGGCCTTTCGGCGCCACCATGAACACGTTCAGGTCGGCCCGGGGCATGATCTGGGCGTAGTGGATGTTGAATCCGTGGGCGAACATGAGGTACGCCCCTTTCCTGATGTTCGGCCCGACCGAGGTCCGGTAGATGTCCCCCTGAAGCTCGTCGGGAAGGAGCATGACGACGACGTCAGCCTTGCCCGTCGCGGCGGCGGCGTCTACGACCTCGAACCCGGCCTTCTTCGCCTTCGCCGCGTTTTCGGACCCCGGGAGCTCGCCCACGACAACGTCCATCCCGCTTTCCCTCAGGTTGTTCGCATGCGCATGCCCCTGGCTGCCGTATCCCAGGATCGCGATCTTTTTCTTCTTCAGTATCGACTGCTTGGCATCTTTCTCGCGGTAGATCCGGACCATTTTCAACCCCTCCCCGTGTGTAATGAAACCAGTCGACCTTTCGCGCTCCCGCTACATCCCTCGCGCAATGGCCACGCGCCCCGTTCGTACGATTTCGCGGATCCCGATCGGCTTCAGCAGCTGGAGCAATGCGTTGATCTTCTCCTCGTCGCCCGTCATCTCTATCGTGTAGCACCGGGGCGCCACGTCGACGATCTTCGCGCGGAAGATGTCCACCAGGCGCAGCACCTCGGGTTTCGTTTCCGGTTCCGCATTCACCTTGATCAGAACGAGTTCGCGATCGACGGTCTCCGCCCCCGTCAGGTCGATCACCTTGATGACCGAGACAAGCTTGTTCAGATGCTTCAGGATCTGCTCGAGAATCTGGTTGTTCCCGGAGGTCACGATCGTCATGCGGGAAACCGTCGGGTCCAGCGTCTCCGCCACCGTCAGCGATTCGATGTTGAATCCCCTCCCGGAAAACAGACCGGAAACGCGGCTCAAGACCCCGAACTCGTTTTCCACCATCACGGAAATGGTGTGGCGCATCGGCTACGTCCCCTCCAACATCACACGAGCAGCATCTTCGTGAGAGGCGCCCCCGCGGGCACCATCGGATAGACCATCTCGTTGGGATCCGTCACGATGTCGATAATCGCCGGGCCGGGCGCAGCGAACCCCTTCCGGAGCACCTCCGGCACCTCCGCGGGCTTGGTTGCACGATAGCCTACCGCCCCGTATGCCTCGGCCAGGCGCACAAAATCGGGGATCTGGGGGAGGCATGTCTGGGAAAGCTTCCCCTGGTAGAACAACGCCTGCCACTGCCGCACCATCCCGAGCGACCCGTTGTTCAGGATCACCACCTTGACGGGGAGGCGATACTGCACCGCGGTCGCAAGCTCCTGGATGTTCATCTGGATGCTGCCGTCGCCCGCGATGTCGACCACCAGCTTGTCCGGCATCGCCACCTGAGCCCCGATCGCGGCCGGAAGACCGTACCCCATCGTCCCCAGCCCCCCGGAGGAGAGGAACGTCCGCGGTTTGTCGTACTGGTAATACTGGGCGGCGAACATCTGGTTCTGCCCCACCTCGGTGGCGATGATCGCCTCCCCTTTCGTGATCCGGTAGATCTGCTCGACCACATACTGGGGCTTGATCTTCCCCTTTCCCTGCTTGTAGGCGAGCGGGTGCGTCGATCTCCACTTCTCGATCTGGTCCCGCCACGGGGCGATCTTCTTCCGGTACTGCGCAGCCTCCTTCGTCCCCTTGACAAGCTTGATCATCTTCCGGAGCACGTCCTTCAGGTCCCCCACGATCGGGATGTCCACGGGGACGTTCTTCTGAATCGATGTCGGGTCGATGTCCACGTGAATGATCTTCGCCCCGGGGGCGAATTCGTCGATCTTCCCGGTGACCCGGTCGTCAAATCTCGCCCCGATGCCCAGGATCACGTCGCAGTTCGATATCGCCATGTTCGCCCGGAAGGTGCCGTGCATCCCGAGCATCCCGAGGGAGAGCCGGTCGGTCCCCGGGAAGCCGCCCAGGCCCATGAGCGTGTTCGTGACGGGAATTCCGAGAATATGGGCGAACTCCTTGAGGACCGGGGAGGAATCGGCGAGGATGACCCCCCCTCCGGCATAGATCACGGGCCGCTCCTTCTCGAGCAGCATGCGGATCGCGTTCTCCACCTGCCTCTGGTGCCCTTCGTAGGTGGGGTGGTAGCCGCGCAGCTTCACCTCTTTCGGGAGATGGTACTCGGCGGTGGTGGTCAGGACGTCCTTCGGGATATCGACCAGCACGGGTCCCGGGCGGCCGGTGGAAGCGATGAAAAACGCCTCCTTGATGATTCGGGGCATGTCCTTCGCGTGCTTGACCAGGTAGTTGTGCTTGGTGCAGGGCCGGGTGATCCCGACGATGTCGGCCTCCTGAAACGCGTCGTTGCCGATCATGAGCGTCGGGACCTGCCCGGAGAAGACCACGATGGGGATCGAGTCCATGTACGCGGTGGCGATCCCCGTTACGGTGTTTGTCGCCCCCGGGCCCGAGGTCACCAGGCACACGCCGGTCTTCCCGGAGGCACGGGCATACCCGTCGGCCATGTGCACTCCCCCCTGCTCATGACGAACAAGCAGGTGACGGACCTTCGTGGTCTGGAACAGGGCATCGTAAATGTTCAGCACCGCGCCCCCGGGATACCCGAATACCACGTCCACCCCGAGATCCTCGAGCGCCTTGACGAACATTTCCGCGCCGGTCATCTTCACGTCATTTCCCCTACCGGACCACCGCGCCGGTTCCCGCCGAGCCCACCAGCTTGGCGTACCGGGCCAGGTACCCCGTGCGCACCTTCGGCGGCGGGGCTTTCCACGATTTTTTCCGGCGGCCGAGCTCGGCCGCGGGCACGTTCAGCGTGAGCTTCCTTTTCGGAATGTCCAGAACGATCTCGTCCCCGTCCCGCACGAGGGCGATCGTCCCCCCATCCATCGCCTCGGGGGACACGTGGCCGATGCACGGTCCGTGCGTCCCTCCGGAGAACCGCCCGTCGGTGATGAGGGCCACCTTGGTCCCCATTCCCATCCCCATGATCGCGGAGGTGGGGGAGAGCATCTCTCGCATCCCCGGCCCCCCCTTCGGGCCCTCGTACCGGATGACCAGAACCATGCCCGGCCGGATCTTCCCTCCCATGATAGCCGCCATGGCAGCATCCTCGGAGTCGAAAACGCGGGCCTTCCCCCGGAAGGTGAACATCGAGGGGTCGACCCCCGACTGCTTGACCACCGCGCCCTCCGGCGCAAGATTCCCGGTGAGAATCGCGATTCCCCCCTCGGGCCGCACGGGGGCGGAAACCTTTCGGATGATCGCGTCGTTCACGACACGCCCCCGCTTCGCGATCGCGGTGATGTCCTCGCCGGACACCGTCGGGTTCTTCCTGAGCCGGGGCAGCAGCCGGTTGAGGATTGCCGGGATTCCGCCGGAGAACTCCACATCCTCCATCATGTGCGGGCCGGCCGGCGTGACCGTGGTGAGCTGGGGCGTCTCCCGGGACAGCCGGTCGAACTCCGCCAGGGGAAGCGTAACCCCGGCTTCGTGGGCGATGGCCAGCAGGTGCAGCACCGAGTTCGAGGACCCTCCGAGTGCGAGGTCGACGCGGATGGCGTTCTCGAACGCTGCGCGCGTCAGGATCTTGCGCGGGGTTATCCCCTTTCGCACCAGCTCCACGATGCGCTTCCCCGTCGCATACCCGATGTGGCGCTTCTTCGACATGCCGGCCAGGGCGGTGGCGCACCCCGGCAGGGACATCCCGAGTGTCTCCGTCAGGCACGCCATCGTGTTGGCGGTGTAGAGCCCCTGGCACGACCCCTCCCCCGGGCACGCCTCGGCCTCGAGACGATCAAGCATCTTGGCGTCGATCTCCCCCCGCTGGTACCGGCCGACCGCCTCGAAGGTATCCGACACGAGCGAAAGCCGCCTGTCCCCCATCCTGCCCGAGAGCATCGGACCGGCGGTGAGGACGATGGAGGGGACGGGAAGCCGCGCGGCGGCCATGAGCATTCCGGGGGTGATCTTGTCGCAATTGGTCAGCAGGACGAGACCATCGAGCGCGTGGGCCTCGGCCACCGACTCGATCATGTCGGCGATCAGCTCGCGCAGGGGGAGAGAGTAGTGCATCCCCCGATGCCCCATCGCGATCCCGTCGCAGACCGCCGGCACACCGAAGAGGAACGGGTAGCCGCCCGAGGCGTGCACACCGTTTTCCACGACGCGCTCCAGCGCTCGCATCCCGACATGGCCGGGGACCAGGTCGGTGAAGGAGGTCGCCACGCCGATGAAAGGCTTGCCCATCGCCTCCTGCGGAACTCCGGCGGCGCAATAGAGGGCCCGGTGTGGCACCCTCTCCAATCCTTTTTTCGTCCTGTCACTCCGCATCCCTGGAATTCCTTTCGCTCCTTCGGAAATAAAAAAAACCCCCTCGGGGATGGAATCCCCCTAAGGGATTTCCCACGCCGGGATCCTCCCCCGGCCCGAACGCGCCTACGATCCTCTAACCCGCACCCCGTGGAGGAGGGTTTCTCTTCCTCCCGCTATTGTCCGGACAGCTTCTGAGCGATCATGTCCTTCTTCGCCAGCTTAAGCTTCTGAAGCCGTTTCCGCTCCATTTCCTCGTCGGGGGAAAGATACACTTTCCTGTCGAACTCCTTCAGTTTCCCGTCCAGCATGCGGTGTTCCTGCACCAGGGTTTTGAACATCGGATCCTTCTCGGCAAGCGCAGCGATTTTCTCTTCCTGGCTCCGCGCCTCCATCGGCACCTCCGGATCTGGGATGATATCTGAGTGTAGCAGAGGAGGGTCAATTGTCAATTTACGGGTCAGCAAGATTTCCCCGGGACCGGCGCGTCTCCGCCTCCGAAAGGCGAAGATACGCGGGCACTACCGTTCGCGGCTCCCCCGTCTCCCCCCGCCGGACCATGCGCTCCGCCAGAAAACCGACTGCGGAAGCCCGCGGCAACCCCTCGCCCGGGGGGGGGAAGAGAGCGCGCTCACCCATCCGGCCCCGGAACAGCTCCGCGTACGGGATCGTCCCGTCCCCGCAGAAAAAGACCTTTCCTTCCGGAAACCAGTCCGGGAGAAGATCCGGGGGCACGGCGGCGTCGGGGACGGCGCGGAGGCACTCCCCCCCCTGCCAGCGGAAGACGCCCGCGTAGACCTCCTTCTTCTTCGCATCGAGCACAGGGCACACCGGCACCTCTTTCGCGGGAAAGCGCGATGCCAGCGCGTGCAGCGTCGGGACGGGAACGATGGGCAGGCCCCAGCCGAAGCAGAATCCCTTCGCGGCGGCCATCCCGACGCGGAGACCGGTGAACGATCCGGGACCCGCGGAAACCGCCACGTGCGTGAGTTCGCCCGCCCCCCATCCCGACTCTTCGAACAGACGGTCTATGGCGGCGAGAAACGTCCCGGATACCTGCTTTTCCCGGGGAAGCACCGTCTCCCCCAGAACGCGCCCCCCGGAGACGAGCGCGACGCTTCCGCACGGCGTCGCCGATTCGATGGCCAGGATCAAGCGGCTACCCGGCGATCAGGCGGGCGATGTCATTGTAGAAAACGAGCGCGGTGAGCATGAGAATCACGGCGAGCCCCACCTGTTGCGCCATCATCCTCATCTGGGGGGTGAGGGGTTTCCGCCGCAGCGCCTCGATCGAGAAGAAGAGGAGATGACCTCCATCGAGGATCGGGATGGGAAGAAGGTTCAGAATACCCAGGTTCACGCTCAGCAATCCAAGGAAGTAGACGAACGAGGATATCCCCTGCCTGGCCTGGTCTCCCGCAATCTTCGCGATCAGAATGGGCCCCCCGAGCGTATTGGTGGGGATGACCCGCATGACGAGCTTCACCACGGTGAGCACGGTCAGACGAATGATTTTCCCCGTCTCCTCGGCCGCGCGGCCGACGGCGGCCACGGGGCTGATCCTTCGCTGGAAAACCTCGGTGCTGGCCACCACGCCAATCTTGGGCCCGTCGACCTTCTCCCCGAAAATGGTGCGGCCTTCCCGGACTTCCGGCCGGACGGTCACCCGGATCTCCTCCCCACCGCGACGGACGGTAAGAGGCAGTTCCTTCCCGGCCCCCGATGCCTTGATCCCGTCGGCGAGTTCCTCCCACGTGGCGATCTTCTTATCTCCCACCCGGACGACAAGGTCGCCGGCCTTAAGCCCCGCCCGCGCCGCGGGAGTATCCGGCATCACGTCCCCGATTTTCGGAGACAGCGTGGGGATACCGCCCAGAAAGACCACCCAGAACACGAGAAACGCAAACAGAAGGTTCCCGATGGGGCCGGCGGCCACAACCGCCATCTTCACCCAGACCGGCTTTTGGTAAAACGCCTTCTCCCGCTCCTCGGGGGAAACCTCGTCCCCGTCGTTCTCGCCCACGAGCTTGACGTACCCTCCAAGCGGTATGGCGGAAATCAGGTACTCGGTTTCCCCTCTCTGGATCCCGACGAGTTTCGGCCCGAACCCGAACGAGAACTTCGTGACCCCCACACCGAGCTGGCGGGCAACGATGAAGTGCCCGAATTCGTGCACAAAGATGAGAATGCCCAGAACGACGATAAAGGACAGAAAATAGATCACGGTCTGCGTGGTCTCCTGATATGGGATATGATGCGGGACGCCTCTTCCCTTGCCTCGGCGTCAACGCAAAGCACTCTTTTCAGGGTAACAGGCCTTTTCTCCCTGCGCCATGCCGCCATCATGGCCTCCCCTACCCTTACGATGTCCGTGAAGCGGATTCGCCCCCTGATAAACGCTTCGACCGCCACCTCGTTTGCCGCGTTGAGTATTGCGGGAGCTGTTCCCCCGGATGCTGCAGCGGCGTACGCCAACGGGAGAGCCGGAAATCTCCTCCCGTCCGGGGGCTCGAAGGCCCAGCCATCCATTCGATGCGGGAGCAGCCGGGGCAGTTCCAACGGGAGCCGCTCGGGATACGACAGGGCGTATCCGACGGGGATCCGCATGTCGGGGACGCCCAGTTGCGCGATCAGGCTGCCGTCCCGGTACTCCACCATCGAGTGCACGATCGACTGGGGGTGGATGAGGACGTCGATCTTGTCCGGGGGAAGACCGAAGAGCCACGTGGCCTCGATCACCTCGAATCCCTTGTTCATCAGGGTGGCGGAGTCGATCGAGATCTTCGCACCCATCCGCCATACGGGGTGCCCAAGCGCCTCCTCCACCGTCGCGCGGCGCATCTGCCGAAAGGTACGATTGCGGAAAGGTCCCCCCGAGGCCGTGAGAATGATCCGGGAGATGTCCTCCTTCCTGTGTCCCTCGATCGCCTGGAACACCGCGGAGTGCTCGCTGTCGACGGGAAGGATTTCGCCCCCTCCCGTCCTCGCGGCCTCCACGAGGAACTTCCCCGCCATCACGAGCAACTCCTTGTTCGCGAGGGCGATCCTTTTCCCCTTCCGGGCGGCCCCGATAACGGGGCGGATGGACGTCACTCCGGCGGCTGCGGCCAGTACGATGTCCGTCCCCTCGGCGCAGGCCACCTCGAACATCCCCTCCTCCCCGAACAGCACGCGCGTTCCGGCGGGGAGACGCCCCAGTCGGGATACGGCCACCTCCTCGGAAAGACACACGACGGGAGGGCGGAAACGGCGTGCCTGCTCGGTAAGCCCCGCTACGTTCTTTCCCGCGCAAAGCGCGGTCACCCGGAACCTCTTCGGAAATTTCGCGATCACGTCGAGGGCGTTCCGGCCCACCGAGCCGGTGGAACCCAGGACGGCAACTCCTCTGGCCTTCCTCATCCCGCCCCCCCCGCGAGCGGTGCGAGCAGCGCGAGCAGGTACAGCACCGGCCCGGCAGAGATGACGGCGTCCACCCGGTCGAGCATCCCCCCGTGTCCCGGCAGGAGCGTGCCGCTGTCCTTCACCCCCGCGGCGCGCTTGAGAAGCGATTCAAAGAGATCGCCGGCCTGCCCCGCGATCCCTGCCGCCGCAGAGACGAGGGAAACGAACCAGGAGGGAACCTGGGGAAGGAACAGCGCTCCGTAGACGGTCCCCAGAACGATGCTCGCCGCCAGCCCCCCGAGGGCACCCTCAACCGTCTTGCCGGGAGAGATGTCCGGCGAAAGACGACGCTTCCCGATCCCCTTTCCGACAAAATAGGCGAAGATATCCCCCGAGAAGACCACCACGAGACCCAGGAAGATCCAGCGCTCTCCGGCCGGGAGCGCGATGGTCCGGGGATAGGTGGACAAAAATCCTCCGATGTAGATCGCGCCAAGCGTCGCGAGCGCGATCCTCCGCGCCCTCTCTTCGTGGGACTTCCCGCCCGCCGGGAACAGAAACGCTCCCAGCGAGACGCAGCACAGCACGGCCGCCACCGTCGCCTCGAACGGCAGCAGGATGCCGGAGAGATAGACCAGAACGGCCATCGCCACGCCGGACCACCTGTCCCGTGCGGATGAGAAGAAGAACCGGAAATATTCGCGGGAACAGAGAGCGGCGACCGCTCCCACCAGCAGCGCGAAGGGCCAGCCCTTCCCGAACATCACTACCCCCACGAGGGGGGGGAGCAGCAAGACCGCGGTGAGAATCCGTTTCCCGAGCACGGTCACAGGTCGTTCGGGGAACGTTCCCCCTCTTCCGCCGTCAGTCCGAAGCGGCGATCGCGGTGCGAATACTCCTCTAGGGCGGCGAGAAACTCCGCCTTTCCGAAATCAGGCCAAAGGACGTCGGTGAACACGAACTCCGCGTAAGCCGCCTGCCAAAGGAGGAAATTGCTGATGCGGACCTCTCCGCTGGTCCGGATCACCAGGTCGGGATCGGGAATCCCGGCCGTGTCCAGCCTCCCGGCGAAATCCTCGTCCGTAATCGACCCCGGAGCGATCTTCCCCGCCGCCGCGTCCTCGGCCAGCTTCCGGGCCGCACGCACGATCTCGTGCCTCCCGGCATAGGACAGCGCCAGGGTGAGCGTCATGTCGCTGTTCTTCCCGGTGGCCGCCAGCGTCCGGTCGAGCACCCCGCGGACGAGGGGAGGAAGCTGCCCGATCTCTCCGATGACGTTCAGCCGGATCCCGTGCCGGTCGAGGTTGGGCAGCTCATTGACCAGAAACTCCCGGAGAAGACCCATCAAGGTGGCCACCTCGGGCCGGGGGCGCCCCCAGTTTTCCGAGGAGAACGCGTACAGGGTGACGAAGGCGATGCCGATTTCCCGCGCGCACTCCACTACCGTCCGGACGGAGCGGATTCCCATCCGGTGCCCTTCCACACGAGGCAGCCCGCGAAGGCTGGCCCATCGTCCGTTCCCATCCATGATGATGGCCACGTGCCGCGGAAGGGCGGATGCAGGGGTCCCGCCGCTTTTCATGCAGGTTTTTCTTCGCGTACCGGCGGAAGCGTCCTAGACCTGGACGATGGCCCCGGTCGGGCAGGTATCGACGCAGGCAAGACACTCGGTGCATTCATCGGTCACCCTGTACTTCTCGCCCTCGACGATCGCTCCGGTCGGGCAGCCGTCCAGACAGGCCCCGCAGGCAGTGCACTCGTCGTTGATGATGATGGCCATGCTGTTGTTCCTCCTTCCGTTGTGTCCGTATGACGGAAATTGCCCGACGCGACGCGTTCAGACCTCCATGATCTCCTGTTCCTTCGTCTTCAGGATCTCGTCGATCTTCTTGACGTAGCTGTCCGTCTCCTTCTGGATCCGGTCCTGCCACCGCTTCATCTCATCCTCCGAGATCTCCTTCTTTTTTTCGCTCTCCTTGATCCGGTCGATCGAATCACGCCGGATGTTCCGGACCGCGATACGCGCTTCCTCGGCCATCTTTTTCACCACCTTGACGAGGTCCTTGCGCCGTTCCTCGGTCAGGGGGGGGATGGGTATGCGGACGATCTTCCCGTCGCTGGAAGGGTTGAGCCCCAGGCCGCTCGCCTGGATTGCCCTCTCGATCGGACCGATGATCTTGGCGTCCCAGGGGGTGATCGTGATCATCCTGCTCTCCGGGACGGAGAGGGTGCCGACCTGCGCCAGCGGGGTGAGGGTCCCGTAATAGTCCACCTTGATTCCGTCCAGAAGGGAAAAAGACGCTCTCCCCGTCCGGATCTTCCCCAGTTCTTTCCGGAAGGCGTCGATCGATCTCGTCATCTTTCCGCCCGTGTCCTTGAAAAGCGCTTCCACTAGTTACCTCCCCGGACCACGGTGCCGATCTTCTCCCCCAGGATCACCTTCCGGATGTTCCCCCTCTTCGTCAGATTGAAGACGACGATCGGAAGGTCGTTGTCCATGCACAGGGAGATCGCCGTGGCGTCCATCACCTTGAGGTTTCTCTGCAGGACATCGATATAGGTAAGCTCCTTGAACATTTTCGCTTTCTTGTGGAGCATCGGGTCCTTGTCATAAACCCCGTCGACCCGGGTGGCCTTCAGAATGGCGTCCGAGTTGATCTCCATCGCGCGGAGCGCCGCGGCGGTATCCGTCGTGAAATACGGGTTGCCGGTGCCCGCGGCGAAAATGACCACCCTCCCTTTTTCCAGGTGCCGCAGGGCGCGCCGCCGGATGTACGGCTCGGCGATCGACCGCATCTCGATGGCGGAGAGGACACGCGTCATCACCCCGTCGCGCTCCAGCGTCTCCTGCAGCGCCAGGCTGTTGATGACGGTCGCGAGCATCCCCATGTAGTCGGCGGAGACGCGGTCGATGCCGTACTCGCGGCTCGTCTGTATCCCCCGGAAGATGTTCCCGCCTCCCACCACCAGGGCGACCTGGACGCCCAGGGAGGAGATTTCCCGGATCTCCTTCGACAGGCCGCTCAGGATGGCGTCATCGATCCCGTACGCATGTTTTCCCAAGAGGGCCTCGCCCGACAGCTTCAGCAGGATGCGTCGGTACACCGGTTTTCCCACGGGCCCTCCGGGCACAGGGGGGGATCACCCCCGGTTGAGCTGTTTCGCCACTTCCGCAGCCAGATCGTCGGACCGCTTCGTAAGCCCCTCCCCCACCTGGAACCGGGCGAACCGGCCGACGCGGACGGCGACTCCCTTTTTCCCGGCCATCTCCTTCAGCAGGTCGTTCACGGAGCGTTCGGGATCCTTGATGTAGGGCTGCTCCAGAAGGCAGAAATCGCCGTAGTACTTCTCGAGTTTCCCCTCGGCGATACGGTCCAGGATCTTCTCCGGCTTTCCTGCAGCAAGCGCCTGCTCGCGATAGATCGCCTTCTCCCGCTCGACCGCCGCCGCCGGGACATCCTCCCGGGAAACGTACAGGGGGTTCGCCGCGGCGATCTGCATCGCCATGTCCTTGCCGAGCGCGACGAACTCCGCATCGTCCTGGCCTGCACCGAGGAGTTCCACCAGAACCCCGATCTTCCCCCCCGCGTGGATGTAGGGAGCGATCACCCCCCTGGATCCCGCCGGCAATACGAAGCGCGCGAAGCGGCGGAACGAGATCTTCTCCCCGATCTTCGCCACCTTCTCGTTGAGCAGGGTTTCCAGGGGGACTTCCCCCGCCGCCGGGAGGAGCAGTGATTCCTCGATGTCCTTCGGTCCCTTCTCGTTCACCGTCGCGGCCACCTGTCTCGCAAACTCCTGGAAATCGTCGGTTCTGGCGACAAAGTCGGTCTCGCAGTTTATCTCGACAAGCGTCGCGGATTCCACGGCGACGCAGGCCGCGACGGTCCCTTCGGAAGCGATCCTCGACGACTTCTTGGCCGCTGCGGCCAGCCCCTTCTTCCGAAGCACGTCGACAGCGGCCTCGGCGTCCCCCCCCGATTCGGTGAGGGCCCTCTTGCAATCCATCATCCCCGCGCCGGTCTTCTCGCGCAGTTCGCGTACCATTTCCGCGGATATCTGCATCGTTCGTCCTCTCTCATTCGAGTGTCGGTCTTGCGGAGGAACTTATTCCTCCGCGGCGGCGGGAATCGTTCCGGCTGCGCTCTCCTCCGCAGTCTCTTCCTCTGTGGAGATGAGCGCCATCGTGACCTCCGGCGCTTCGGCTTCCTTGTCCGCCGCCGACGCCGCCTTCTCCTCGTACGCCGCCTTCCCCTCGATAATCGCGTCCGCGACCTTTCCCAAAAACAGTTTGATCGCCCGGATGGCGTCGTCATTCCCGGGAATGATGTAATCCACAAGGTCCGGGTCGCAGTTGGTGTCGACGATGGCGATGATCGGTATCGAAAGCCTCCTCGCCTCCAGGACCGCGATCTCCTCGCGCGAAGGATCGACGACGAAGATGGCGTCGGGAATGCGCCGCAGATCCTTGATGCCGCCCAGTACCTTCTCCAGCTTGATGCGCTCCTTGGCGAGCTTGAGCACTTCCTTCTTGGGGAGTTTGTCGGCCGTGCCGTCCACCGTCATGTCCGTAAGCTTCTGGAGCCGGTCGAGGCTCTTGCGGATCGTCTGGAAATTGGTGAGCATGCCTCCCAGCCACCGGACGTTCACGTACGGGGTGCCCGCGCGCTTCGCCTCCTCCTCGACGGCCTCCTGGGCCTGCTTCTTGGTGCCCACGAACAGGACCGTCTTTCCTTCCGCCGCCAGGTCCCGGACGAAATCGTAAGCGGTACGGAACATCTTCACCGTCTGCTGGAGGTCGATGATGTAGATCCCGTTGCGGGCGGTGAAGATGTACCTCTTCATTTTCGGGTTCCACCTCTTCGTCTGGTGTCCGAAGTGGACCCCCGCCTCCAGCAGCTGCTTCATCGTGATAACCGAACCTTGCCCGTTTGCCATGTCTTCCTTTCCTCCTCGTTTCGGGGTTGTTCCTCCGGGCGTTCCGCCCCTCCCCATCCACCCCGCTCGAACCGGGGCACCCCGGGGAAAGTCCCGCCCGTGGGAGATAAACGGCTAACCTACTATATGTATCATAAACGATTCGGGATTCTCAAGGATTAATGGTCGCGTTTCACGTCCGGTAACCGGCGTTGATCCGGACGTAGTCGTGCCCCAGGTCCGAGAAGAAGACGAAATAGCTCCCCTTGCCAAGCCCGAGGTCCACGTCGATCCCGTACGCCTGTTTCCGGATCTTCGGTGCCGCCCGACGCACTGCCTGGCGGTCGATCTTCATGCCCCGGCGCATCACCTTCTCCCCCGCGAAGGACACCTCGGCGCGGCCCGGGTCGACGGCAGCCCCGGACCGCCCGACGGCGGCGATCACGCGCCCCCAATTGAGGTCCGCTCCGAAAACCGCGGTCTTTACCAGCGGGGACGTCGCCACGGCACGAGCGGCCGATTCCGCGTCCCTGTCGTTCCTTGCCCCCACCACCAAGATCCGCACGACCCGGGTCGCCCCCTCCCCGTCGCGGACGATCATCAGCGCCAGGTCGAGCAGCAATTCCCGAAGCGCCCCGGCGAAACCGCCGAGATCCTCTCCTTCGAGCGGCGGAAGGCCGCAGGCGCCGTTGGCGAAAATCGCCGCCGTGTCATTGGTACTCATGTCGCCGTCCACCACAATCCGGTTGAACGACAGATCCACGGCCCCACGGAAGGCTTTCCGGAGGTCGGCCGCGCGGACAGCGGCGTCCGTAAACACGTAGGCGAGCATCGTGCCCATGCCGGGGGCAATCATGCCGGCCCCTTTCGCGATCCCCCCCAGCGTGACGTTTCCTCCGCGGACCCGGAGCTTCCGCACCGCGCGCTTCGGGTACGCGTCGGTCGTGAGAATCGCATCGTTCGCCCGGGGAATCCCCTCGGGCGAAAGGGAGGCGCACAGCCGGGGAACCGCCCCCAGGATTTTTCCCGCGGGAAGGGGCACGCCGATCACTCCCGTGGAGGATACGAGAAGGGAACCGTCCGGGAGCCCGAGCGTCCCGCATGCCGTTGCGGATATCCTCCGGACCGCCGACAGCCCTTCCTTGCCCGTGCACGCGTTGGCGTTGCCGCTGTTCGCGATCACGCCGCGCAAGGCCGACCGGGACCGCAGGCCCCTGCCCCATTCGACCGGCGCCGCGGCAACCCTGTTCCGGGTGAAGAGAACGGCGGAAGTGCACGGCCGGTCGCTCACCACGATCGCGAGATCGGGCTTTCCGTTCTTCCGGATCCCGCACCAGAGTCCACCCCCCTGGAACCCGGGCACCACGATCTTTCCCGCGACGGGCATCCTGTCACGCCCCCATGCCGCAGCACTTCTTGTACTTCTTCCCCGAACCGCAGGGGCACGGATCGTTGCGCCCTACCTTCTTCGAGGAGTGACGCTGGGTCGTCACCCCCGCGCGGGAAATGTCCCCGCGGGAGAGGTTGACCCGGCGGGTGGGCGCAGGCATCGGCCGCGCGGCCTTCTGGGGCTCTTCCTCCCGCTGAACCTTCACGTGGAAGAGGCGCTTGAGCGACTCCGCCTTGATCCGGAACACCATATCGGCGAACATGTCGAACCCTTCCCGCTGGTACTCTTTCAGCGGGTCCTTCTGTCCGTACCCCCTGAGACCGATCCCCTCCTTGAGGTGATCCATCGAGAGCAGGTGGTCCTTCCACAGGGCGTCGATCGTGGAGAGGAGGAACATCCGCTCGAGGTACCGCATCGCATCCTCGCCGTACTCCTCCTCCTTCTTCCGGTAGGCGGACCGGGCCTCCTCCACGATCCGGGCGGCAAGCTTCTCCCGGACCAGCCCCTGCACCTCGCCCTCCGGAATCTCCAGCCGGTACCCGAACTGGGCGAAGACGGCGTCCCGCAGGCCGGCGAGGTCCCACTCCTCCGGGTGCGTTTTCTCCTCCGTGAAGCGCTCGATGTGATCCTCGGCGATCTCCCCGGCCATTTCCATCACTACGTCCCGCAGGCTTTCTCCCGAGAAAACGTCCCTGCGCATGTCGTAGATGACCGTTCGCTGCTTGTTCATCACGTCGTCGTACTCGAGGAGGTGTTTCCGGATGTCGAAGTTGTGGCTCTCCACCTTCTTCTGCGCGTTCTCCACCGCCTTGTTGATGAGGTTGTGCTCGATCGGCTCCCCTTCCTCCATCCCGAGCTTCTCCATGAGAGGGGAGATCCGGTCCGATCCGAAGATCCGGAGGAGGTCGTCCTCGAGGGACAGGTAGAACCGGGACGATCCGGGGTCCCCCTGTCGCCCTGCGCGGCCGCGGAGCTGGTTGTCCACCCGACGCGACTCGTGCCGTTCGGTGCCGATGATGTGAAGGCCTCCCTTCCCCACCACCCCTTCGCCGAGCTTGATGTCCACCCCGCGCCCGGCCATGTTCGTGGCGATCGTCACCTTGCCTGCCTGTCCCGCTTCGGCGATGATCTGCGCCTCGCGCTCGTGGTGCTTGGCGTTCAGGACATTGTGGGGGATGCCATGGCGGTTGAGGATGCCGGACAGGCGCTCCGATTTCTCGATCGATACGGTTCCGACGAGAACCGGCCTGCCTTCCTCGTGAAGGGCCATGATCTCCTCGTAGCAAGCCTGGAACTTCTCTTTCTCGGTGCGGTAGATCTGGTCCCGGAGGTCTTCCCGGACCATCGGCATGTTCGTGGGAATGACCACCACGTCGAGGTTGTAGATCTGCTTGAACTCGACCGCCTCCGTGTCGGCGGTGCCGGTCATGCCCGCCAGCTTGTCGAACATGCGGAAGTAGTTCTGGAAGGTGATCGTGGCGAGAGTCTGGTTCTCGTTTTCGATCTTCACCCCCTCCTTCGCCTCCACGGCCTGATGCAGACCGTCCGACCAGCGCCGTCCCGGCATCAGCCGCCCCGTGAATTCGTCCACGATGACGACCTGGCCGTCCTTTACCATGTAATCGACGTCGCGCTTGAAGAGGACGTGGGCCTTCAGCGCCTGGTTCACGTGGTGGAGGATCTCGATGTTGCCCGGGTCGTAGAGATTGTCCACGTTCAGAAGGCTCTCGATCTTGGGAATCCCCGAGTCCTCGTCCAGCATGACGCTGCGTGCTTTCTCGTCCACCTTGTAGTCCTCTTCCTCCTTCAGGAAGCGGACGATCGAATTGATCCTGGCGTACTTGTCCGTCGACTCCTCGGCCGGGCCGGAGATGATGAGGGGGGTCCGGGCCTCGTCGATCAGGATCGAATCCACCTCGTCCACGATCGCGTAGTGGAGATCCCGCTGGACCATATCCTCCCGGCGGAACTTCATGTTGTCGCGCAGGTAATCGAAGCCGAACTCGTTGTTCGTCCCGTACGTGACGTCGCACCGGTAGGCCTCCTGCCGCTCCGGATCGTCCATCCCGTGTACGATCACTCCCACGGACAGGCCGAGGAACCGGTAGATCTCCCCCATCCACTCCGCGTCCCTCTTCGCCAGGTAGTCGTTCACGGTGATGAGATGGACGCCGCGCCCCGTCAGGGCGTTCAGAACGACGGGGAGGGTGGCGGACAGGGTCTTCCCCTCGCCGGTCCGCATCTCGGCGATCTTCCCCTCATGCAGCACCAGGCCGCCCACGAGCTGGACGTCGAAGTGGCGCATGGCGAGAACGCGCCTGCTCACCTCGCGGACGGTAGCGAAGACCTCGGGGAGGAGCTGGTCCAGGGACTCCCCATTCGTCAACCGCTGCCGGAACTCCGCGGTGCTCGCCGCAAGACGGTCGTCCGGGAGGTTCGCCACCGTGGCCTCGAGGGAATTGACCCGGTCGACGATGGGGGCCATCCGTTCCAGCACCCGCTCATTGGCCGTGCCGAACACCTTCTTGAAGATATTTTCCAGCATCGAAAAGGTCCTTATATTGGCTGCCGGCCCGAAAAAAAAACGCTCCGACGGGGAGGCGCCCCGGGAGCACTAAGTACGCCGCTTCCCGTTCTATGATTGGGAGTACTCGGCGACTGCGCCCTTTCCCTCCTACTCCTAATTCAGGAAGCGGACCGGGTTCACCGGGAGGCCGTTGACGTGGACCTCGTAGTGGAGATGAGGGCCGGTTGTCCGTCCCGTGTCACCCACCTTCCCGATCAGATCCCCTCTGCGGACGGTGTCGCCCAACTCGACCATCCGCTCCGAAAGGTGTGCGTAGATCGTACGGTAGCCGTTCCCGTGGTCGATGACGACAAGGTTTCCGTACCGCGACTCGAAACCGCACCGGACCACCTTGCCTCCCCCCGCCGCCCGGATCGGACTCCCCTTCGGGGCATCGATATCCATCCCGTGATGGAAGACTTTGGTGTCCGTGAAGGGGGATACCCGGACGCCGAACCCCGACGCAAGCAGTCCATGGACCGGCCACAGGGAAGGAAGGCTCTCCAGGTAGGTCCTTCGGACGTCAAGCCTTTCGCATAGGACCTCGAGGTTTTTCCCGTCCACCAGGAGGGATTCCTTCAGCTGGTCGCACCGAAGATCGAGGAGGCTGTCCAGACGGTTTTTCGCAGAAGTCTCGGGCGTTTCCGCTCCCCCGATCCCCATCGTCACCGTGGTCTTTCTCTTGCCGGGCAGCAGCGCCTCGTTGATGTTGACGAGGGACCGGACGCGGGCGTCCAGCGTCCGGATCCGCTCCACCTCGGTCTCCAGACTCTCGAATTTCGCATAGAGGTTGTAGAGCGTAAGGTTCTGCTCGCTGACCCGGTGCCGAAGACTCGCAAGCTCCCTCACTTTCGCCAGATTCTCCCGGTAGTCATAGATAAACTGTGTCGCCAGAACGAAAAACAAGGCGAGGATACCCGTGATCACGGCCATTCCGGTCCTGCCGATCCGGAATTCCCGGGACCGTCCGGTGTCACCGAACCTGACGGAAAATGTGAAACGCTCCCCCACCTTTTCCCTGGCCCCCCAAACCCAAAAAAAGCAGAAGGTACCGTACCATAGGTACGATTACGGTGTCAACGAGGGGACCGGCCCTATTGAGAGGCAATCCTGCTTTATGCAGGGGGAATCTTACCCCGCGGCCCTTTTCTTGAATTTCTTTTCCGGTTCCCGGTTCCGCGCCACAACGGGGTCGACGATTTCGCCGCAGTTGAGGCACCTCCAGGCGTAAAAGAGGTCCAGCAAATCCTGGAACCGCTCGTATACCATCGCCCCATTGCAACGGGGGCACCGATTTTCGTGTCGTCGCGCCATTTCTACCTCCCGACACCGCTATGATGCCCCGGAAAGAACCCGGTTTCACACGCAAGTTTCTCCCGGGTATGCCGAAAGAGTACTGGTAGGATTCCCGAATCACGCGGGGGAGGAGAATTCTTGGCGGCCGCAAGGAAGCGTATCGGCGAACTGCTCGTGGAAACCGGGCTTTTGTCCGAAGAGAGCCTGACCCGCGCCCTTTCCGAACAGCGCACGCGGCGCGATAAACTGGGCGACGTCATCGTCGCCCTGGGGCTGGCCACCGAGGACGAGATCGCCCAGGCCCTCTCCCTGCAACTCGGGATTCCGCTGATCGACCTGACCAACACGCCCGTCGAGCCCCAGGCGATCGAGCTGATCCCCGAGAAGGTCGCACGGAAGCACCTGATCGTGCCGATCTCGATCGAGGACAGGGACCTGCATATCGCCATGGCCGACCCCTTGAGCTTCGAGGCATTCGAGGACGTCCGGTTCGCCTCCGGCTATACCATCAAGCCCACCATCGCCACCCGTACGGGGATTCTCTGGGCGATCGACCAGCACTACCACCTGGGGTCCTCCTTGAGCACAATCGTCAAGGATATCGCCGAGGAGCGGCTGGTGGAGATCGTGCAGGACAGCGGGGAGACCGACAAGCGCGACGCCGAGGACCTGCGGAAGAAGAGCGAGGCGGCCCCCATCATCCGGATGGTGAACCTTTTTGTCGCCGAGGCGGTGGACCAGGGGGCCTCGGACATCCACGTGGAACCCTCGAAAACCATCCTGCAGATCCGAAACCGGGTCGACGGGGTTCTCCGGAAATCCCTCGACTTGCCGAAGTGGGTGCAGGGAGCGGTCATCTCCCGGATCAAGATCATGGCCAAGATGGACATCGCGGAGAAACGGCTTCCCCAGGACGGCCGGATAGGGGTCCGGGTCGGTGCGAAGTCGCTCGACCTTCGGGTGTCCACGATGCCCGCATCCTACGGAGAGAAGGTGGTTGTCCGGATCCTCGACTCGGCCAACGCCCAGATCCCGCTCGAGTCGATGGGGATGTCCGAAACCG
>Ga0210121_1000112_pt1 | contig 25809 bp, 20 predicted proteins | sample Joice_ThreeSqB_D_FD_184873 | JGI IMG/M metagenome (GOLD analysis project Ga0210121, IMG submission 184873) | Wetland microbial communities from San Francisco Bay, California, USA, that impact long-term carbon sequestration - Joice_ThreeSqB_D1... | ecosystem: Environmental > Aquatic > Marine >... | reverse complement strand
GCTTGGCCAGTGCTATGGCAGATTCCGAGGCCTGCAACCCCACCGACAGGACCACCATGTCGAAAGTCTCTTCCGTCATCCGGCCGCTTTCGTCGGCGAAGACCAGGCGCAGATCGCCGGTCTGCGGATCATCGTATATGGTATGCACCCGGGACTTGATGAAGCGAACGCCCTCGCGATCCTTTGCCCGGTTGTAATACTTTTCGTAATCCTTGCCGAAGGTTCGGATGTCCATATAAAAAACAGCGCAATCCAGGTCGCCGCCGGAATGTTCCTTGGCAATCATGGCATCCTTGATGGCATACATGCAGCAGACCGAGGAACAATAACCGTTGCCGCATTTGTTGGTATCCCGGGAACCGACACACTGCAGCCAGGCGATTTTGGCGGGTTCCCTGCCGTCCGAAGGCCGCAGCACATGGCCGCCCGTAGGGCCTCCGGCCGAAAGGATCCTTTCGAATTCCATACTGGTCATCACATTGGGCAGTCGAGCGTGCTGATAATTGTCAAAGGCTGTGGGATCAAAGGTTTTAAAACCGGCGGTGACAATGATGGACCCTACATTGAGGGCGATATCCTCGGGTTTGTCGTCGAAATTAATGGCGCCCGTGGGGCAGATTTTTTGACAGGCCCCGCATTTGCCCTTCTTAAGAAAAATACAGCGGCCCGGATCAATTACATATTTGAGCGGTACGGCCTGGGCGTACGGAACATAAACGGCCTTGCGCTTGGTGATGCCTTCATTGAATTCATCGGCCGTCTTGGCCGGGCATTTTTCAGAACAGGCACCGCAGGCAATGCACTTGTCCATATCCACATAGCGGGGGGATTTCTTTACGGTAACCGTGAAGTTGCCTTCTTCTCCCCGGATTTCAGCAAGTTTTGAAAGCGTAAGCAGTTCGATGTTCAGGTGCCGGCCGACCTCGACCAGTTTGGGCGAAATAATTCACATCGAGCAGTCGTTGGTCGGAAAGGTCTTGTCCAGCTGGGCCATGGCGCCGCCGATGGCCGCCGACTCCTCGACCAGGTATACATAGTAGCCGGCATCAGCCAGGTCGAGGGCGGCCTGCATCCCGCTGATGCCGCCGCCGAGGACCAGGACCGATCCGATCGCAATCGTGTTGTCTTTGTTCATTGTATTCATCCTATCCCTCAAAGGTTAACCCGGCCGCTACCGGATTATCGCGCAGTTTTGTCAAAGCCCCAAAATGGCAAAGGCCATTTTAACTCTATAAATTAGCCCGCCTATACGCTATAACTTTTTACAGCTCTGATCCTAAGTCCTGACGAAGGTTCGGGTCGGGAAATCAAAGAGGAATAGCTATCATAGCATTTAAAAGGATGTCAAGGGAAACCGCCCCTTATTATCTGAAGGTAATTCAAATAATATTCAAACGTTAAAAGGCTATCGCCAATTCGAATTAGGAGTTGAATCTATATAAAACTAGTCATAAAAAAAACTGTTGAAATTAAGCCTTCAAACGTTTATAAGGATTTCTTGCACAATCGCACAAAACTCTCATTGCAATTCCAAAGTGGAGGCAGCACATGCAGCTAAAACGCAAATTCGAGGCCGGGGAATTTGCCGTCCTTGCCGAAATGGAACCGCCCAAGGGGGTGGATACCTCCCGGATGGTCGCCAACGCTAAAAGAGTCAGGGGTCAGGTGGATGCATTTGTGGTGCCCGAGATGAGCAATGCCGTCATGCGGATGAGCTCTTTAGGCGCGGCCATGATATTGCAAAAACAGGGACTGGATGCTGTTGTGCAGGTATGCTGCCGCGACCGCAACCGGATTGCCCTGCAGGCCGACCTCCTGGCGGCCTACGGTTGCGGTATCCATAATGTCATGGCGGTCACCGGCCAGGATCCCAGCTACGGGGACCACCACAAGGCCCGGCCGGTATACGACATAGACGTTTTCGAATTGCTGCAGGCCATTCAAAGCCTGCAAAAAGGACGGGACATGGCCGGCATCGAACTGACCGGCGCGCCCGAGTTTCTGGTCGGCTCAACAGTTAATGCCGGCACCATAGCTAAATCTCCCGAATTGGAAACGGAGGAGATGAACAAAAAAATCGAGGCGGGGGCCAAATTCTTCATCACCCCTCCCTTGTTTGACATTGCGGCGATCACCCCCTTCCTGAAACGGGTGGATCGACAAAAAACCATTATCATTCCAACGGTGCTGCTGCTCAAATCTCTGGGAATGGCCCGTTACATGGCGCGCAATATGCAAGACGTATATATCCCCGAAGAATTGATTGAGCGCATCCGCAAATCCCCGGACAAGGTGCGCGAATGTATTCGAATTGCAGGGGAACTGGTGAAAACCTTAAAACGGGAAGGATTCGACGGTGTTCTGCTCGCCACTCTCGGCTGGGAGCACAAGCTTCCTGAAATACTAGAATTTACCTAAAGGATAAACGCAATGGACAATACCCGCAAAACCGGTTCGGTCATGGTCCTCGGTGGTGGAATCGCAGGCATGCAGTCCGCCCTGGATCTGGCCAACTCAGGATACTACGTTTATTTGGTGGAAAAATCCTCCGCCATCGGCGGCTTGATGTCCCAGCTGGACAAGACCTTTCCGACCAATGACTGTGCCATGTGAATTATCTCACCCAAACTGGTCGAGGTCGGCCGGCACTTAAACATAGAACTTTTAACCGAAAGTGAACTACTCTCACTGGACGGTGAGCCGGGCAGCTTCAGGGCCCGGATCCGCAAACAACCCCGCTACATTGACCTTGCCAAATGCACCAGCTGTGGTGAATGTACCAAGGTCTGCCCCGTTGATCTTCCGGATGAATATCAGGAAAATCTTGCCACAAAAAAAGCGACGTATAAACAATATGCCCAGGCCATCCCCGGTGCTTTTGCCATCGATAAAGGCGATAAAGCCCCCTGCCGTCTGGCATGTCCCGGCGGCCTGAATGTTCAGGGCTATGTCAATATGGTCAAGATGGGCAAATACAAAGAGGCCCTGCAAATCATCATGCAGGATCTTCCGCTGCCGGGTGTGCTGGGCCGGATTTGCCCGCATGGTTGTGAAGACGCCTGCCGCCGCTGCGATGTCGATGCGCCCGTGGCCATCCGGGATTTGAAACGGCTGGCAGCCGACCAATATGATTGCCGGGAAATCGAGATCGAATGCGCGCCCCCGCGGGCGGAAAAAGTTGCCATTATCGGCTCCGGTCCCGCCGGGCTTTCCTGCGCTTATCACCTGGCGCGAAAAGGGATCCTCTCCACCATTTACGAGGCCTTGCCCGAAGCCGGCGGCATGCTGAGAGTCGGTATTCCCGCCCATCGGCTGCCCAGAGAAGTGCTGGACCAGGAAATCGAGGTTATCACCAATCTGGGAGTCAAGATTAAAACCAACACCCCGCTCGGTCCAAAATTGACCGTCGACGATCTGTTAAAGGACGGATTCAAAGCGGTGTATCTGGCCCTCGGGGCACATAAAGGAATTGAACTGGGAATCCCCGGCGAAAAAGCCAACGGCGTTCGTCAGGGCGTCGAGTTTTTAAGAGAAGTCAATCTGGCCGGCAAGGCCGACGTCGGGCAAAAAGTGGCGATTATCGGCGGCGGCAATGTGGCCATCGATGTCGCCCGCGCGTCCGCCCGTCTGGGCGCCGGTGAAGTCAACATCATTTATCGCCGCACCCGCACCGAGATGCCGGCCTGGGAGGAGGAAATCCAGGCGGCCGAAGATGAGGGCACCCGCATTACCTATCTTTCCGCGCCCCAGGAAGTGCTGACCCGGGATGGCAGGGTGGTCGGTTTGCGCTGCATTCGAATGGAGTTGAGCGAACCGGATTCTTCCGGCCGCAAGCGGCCGATACCGATCCCCGGCAGTGAATATGATATCGAAATCGATCAGCTGATCCCGGCCATCGGCCAGCGACCGGATCTGTCCGCGATTGAGGATGTGACCGGCATGACGTTTTCCCGCTGGGGAACCGCCGAGGTGGATTCGGTCACGTTTGCCACCGAGCGCGAGGGCGTGTTTGCCGGCGGTGATTTGCAAACCGGTCCATGGGTTGCCATCGGCGCCATCGGGGCCGGCAAAGAGGCCGCCGAATCCATTCTGCGCTATATTGAAGGCCGCGACATGGCCGCGGGGCGGGAGCCGATCGTTTATGAAGACCCGTGTTACCGGCCGGTGCCCGATGATGAGCCCAAGATGCCGAGGGCCAGGATGCCGGAGCTTCCCGTTGAAAAACGCCGGGGCAACTTCAGCGAAGTAGAACTGGGTTATACCGAGGACACCGGCAAGGAAGAAGCGGCACGCTGCTTGAATTGCGGTTATTGCTGCGAGTGTTACCAGTGCGTGGAAGCCTGCCTGGCCAATGCCATCGATCACAGCCAGCAGGAAGAGATTCTCGAACTCGATGTGGGTTCGGTGATCCTGTGCCCCGGAAGCGAACCCTATGATCCCACCCGCCTGGAAAACGTATATCATTACAAAACCAGCCCCAACGTGGTGACCAGTCTGGAATTTGAACGCATCCTGAGCGCTTCGGGCCCCACCATGGGCCACTTGACGCGCCCCTCCGACGACCAGGAGCCCAAAAAAATCGCCTGGCTGCAATGCGTCGGTTCCAGAGATACCAATCAGTGCGGCAACGGTTATTGTTCATCCGTCTGCTGCATGTACGCCATTAAAGATTCCATGATTGCCAAAGAACATGCCGGGGAAGATCTGGATTGTGTTGTCTTTAACATGGATATCCGCACCTTCGGAAAGGATTACGAAAAATACTACAACCGCGCCCAGGATGCCGGAATCCGTTTTATCAAATCGCGCATCCATTCGCTGGACGAAGTCGGCGACACGGGTAATCTGAGAATCCGGTATATGGATGACGCCGGCCGCCTGCAGGTGGAAGAATTTGACATGGTCGTGCTTTCGGTGGGCCTGCAAGTACCGCAATCCACCGTCGAACTGGCCGAACGGATCGGCGTCGAACTGAATAAATCCAACTTTGCGGTCACCCATCCGTTTAGCCCGATCGAGACCTCCCGCGCCGGTGTCTACGCCTGCGGCGTGTTCCAGGAACCCAAGGACATCCCCAGCTCGGTCATCGAAGCCAGTGCAGCCGCCTGCGCCGCCGGTTCCCGTTTGGCCGAGGTCCGCAACACCCTCACGCGCAGCGTTGAGCGGCCGGATGAAATTGATGTCGCCGGACAGGAATCCCGGATCGGGGTTTTTGTCTGCAATTGCGGTGTGAACATCTCCAGTGTAGTGGATGTCGGACAGGTAGAAGAATATGCCAAAAACTTGCCCAATGTGGCCTTTGTTGCCCAGAATCTTTTCACCTGTTCCCAGGATTCCCAGGATAAGATGAAAGAGATCATCAAAGAACAGGGCCTGAACCGGGTTGTCGTTGCCGCCTGCAGCCCCAAGACCCATGAACCGATTTTCCAGGATACGATGGAAAGTTGCGGTCTAAACAAATACTTATTTGAAATGGCCAATATCCGCAATCAGGACTCCTGGGTTCACGCCAAGACCAAAGAGCAGGCGACCGCCAAGGCCAAGGACCTGGTGCGGATGTCGGTCGCCCGGGCGGACACCCTGCTGCCGCTTGTGGAAAAGAAGATTCCGGTGGTTCAAAGGGGTCTGGTCATCGGCGGGGGGGTGGCCGGGATCAACGCGGCCCTGGGACTTGCCGACCAGGGTTATGAAGTGGTGCTGGTGGAAAAGGAAGACGAGCTGGGGGGCCTGGCCAAGCGGTTGACGGCGACCATCGAAGGGGCAAAAATCGGCGATTACTTGAAGGGGTTGGTTCAAAAGGTATCCTCGCACCCCAAGATTCAGATTTTGACCCGCTCACTGATTGTCGGGTTTTCCGGCTTCAAAGGCAATTTCACCACCGAGCTTCTGGTCGGTCCCGGAATGTATTCCCGTAAAATCGAACACGGAGTGGTTATCCTGGCAACCGGAGCCCACGAGTATCAGCCCAAAGAATTTCTCTACGGGCAGGACGCCAGGGTCATGACCCAGCTCGAGCTGGCCGAGCGGATGTCTCAGGGAACGCTCGGTGAGCCCCAAAATGTGGTGATGATCCAGTGTGTCGGATCCCGCAACGAGGAAAACCCGAACTGTTCCAGGGTCTGTTGCCAGACAGCCGTGAAAAATGCACTGCATTTAAAAGAGATTAATCCCGATATGAACGTTTACGTACTTTACCGGGATATTCGAACCTACGGCCTGCTGGAGGAGTATTATACCGAAGCCAGGAAGAAAGGGGTTCTTTTCTTCCGCTTTGATGCCGAAGACCCGCCGGTGGCAGAATCATCCAACGAAGGCCTGGAAGTTACCTTCAGCGACCATGTTCTCAACCGCAAACTGAATGTCACTGCCGATCTGCTGGTGCTCAGCGCCGGCATGCAGGCCGAAGACACCGAGGAGCTTTCCTCCATCCTCAAACTGGCCCGCACCCCGGAAGGCTATTTCATGGAAGCGCATGTCAAGTTGCGACCGGTTGATATGGCCACGGAAGGGATTTTTGTTTGCGGTACGGCTCACAGTCCCAAGCTGGTGTCCGAAACGATTTCCCAGGCCTACGCTGCCGCCGGCAGGGCCATTACATTCCTGTCCCAGTCCGATCTGACATTGTCTGCGGTCACCGCCAAGGTAGCGGCTGAAAAATGCGCTTCCTGCCTTATCTGTGTGCGCTCATGTCCGTATGGGGTCCCCAGAATCAATGCCGATGGCGTCAGTGAAATCGATGAAGCCCTGTGCCACGGCTGCGGGATCTGTTGCGCGGAGTGTCCGGCCAAAGCCATCCAGCTTAGCTGGTATGAGGATGATCAAATCCTGTGCAAAGTGGAGGCCTTGCTGGAGGGAGTCCTCTAGAAGTGGGAAGTGGGAATGCGGAAGGCGGAAAGTCGAATGCGGAGGGCATAAGGCGGAAAGCACAGCGTGAAGAGGCAGAAAGCATGGAGCATAGGAAGACACAAGAGAGCAGAGAGCAAGGCAGTTATCCATCAGAAGGATTTAAAAGCTGATAGGATACGTTCATTTTAGGCATTTTAGGCATTTTGGGCAATTTAGGCATTTCTTTTCAGAGAGGAAGCTATGAGCGAAAACTTTGAGCCGATCATTATTGCATTTTGCTGTAATTTCTGAGGTTACACAGCGGCGGACCTGGCAGGTTCGATGCGATTGCAATACCCGGCGAATATCAAAATAGTTCGCGTTCCATGCACCGGCAAGGTTGATGTCATTCACATTCTGCGCGCATTGGAGAAAGGTGCCGACGGTGCCTGTGTCATCGGATGTATGGAGGGTGAATGCCATTTCAACACCGGCAACATTATGGCACGCAGAAGGGTTGAGCAGGCCCAAAAAATTTTGGATACCATCGGCATCGGCGGCCAACGGGCAAAAATGTTTAATTTGTCCTCCAGCGAAGGCCCCCGTTTTGCCAAATACGCTACAGAATTTACCAATGACATCAAAGAAATGGGGCCAAATCCGATCAAATTGGCCAAAGAGAAGGCGGCCTAAATCAAGTTGCCTGGTTCGCCGGCTTCCCGTTTGCCGGTCGGGTTGAAGAAGATATTCGCCCAGGAAACGGGCTAACGGGCTCAACAGGTCAACGGGTAAACCTATAAAAAAAGCGAGGTTACATTTTATGATAGTTGCAGATAAAAAACCGGTTGAGGAAATCATTGGCTACCTCAAAGATCACAAAAGCATCCTGATTCTCGGCTGCAACGAATGTGTCACAGTCTGCGAAGCCGGCGGGCAAAAAGAGGTCCAGGTTCTGGCATCCGCCTTAAGGATGAATGCCCTCAAAGAGAATAAAGAGGTCAAAATTGAAGAACTCACCCTGGAAAGACAATGCGATCACGAATACCTGGAGGAGCTTCGCGATGTCATCGACCAGTATGATGCAGTCGTTTCCCTGGCCTGTGGTGTCGGTGTTCAGTTTACAGCCGAACAATACCCGTCTACCATGGTCTATCCGGGGGTCAACACGTGTTTTATGGGGGCCACCGAAAAAAGGGGGCTGTGGACCGAACGCTGCCAGGGCTGCGGCCAGTGCATTCTGGCGACGACCGGCAGCATATGTCCGGTGGCACGCTGCGCCAAGCGCCTGTTCAATGGGCCCTGCGGCGGATCGACTGCCGGGAAATGTGAAATCAACGCCGAGACCGATTGCGCCTGGCAGTTGATTGTTGACCGCCTGAAAACATTGGACCATCTCGACCAATACGAAAAACTGTGTCCCATCAAAGACTGGTCCACCGACAGAGCCGGTGGCCCCAGAAAAGTTGTCAGGGAGGATGTGCAGCAATGAGCGTAAAAACACCGAGCAAACTTGAAAAGATTCTGAGCGAAGGTCATTTGGCCGTTACATCCGAATGCGGCCCTCCCAGAGGCAGTGATCCGGAGGCGATCACCAAAAAAGCCGAGCTGATCAAGGACCATGTGGACGCCATCAATATCACCGACAATCAAACCTCGGTCACCCGCCTATGCAGCCTGGCAGCATGTATTCGTTTGAAACTGATGGGGCTTGAGCCGGTATTGCAGATGGTCACCCGCGATCGCAATCGTATCGCCCTGCAGAGCGACATCCTGGGTGCCGCCTCGTTTGATATTCACAATATTCTGTGCCTTTCCGGAGATCACCAGAGTTTCGGGGATTGCGCCCAGGGCCAGAATGTTCATGATCTGGATTCGATGCAGTTGATCCAGACGGTGCGGCACATGCGTGATGAGGGCCAGTTTCTCGGTGGCGATGAGATCAAACGGCCGCCGAGGATGTTTGTGGGTGCGGCCGCCAACCCGTTTGCCGATCCGTTTGAAATCCGAGTTCCCCGGCTGGCTAAAAAAATAGCAGCCGGCGTGGAGTTCGTTCAGACCCAGTGCATTTACAATCTGGACAAATTTGAAGCGTGGATGCAGGGCGTCCGCGACCGGGGACTGCACGAAAAAGTGTACATTCTGGCCGGATTGACCCCCATGAAGAATGTCGGCATGGCCCGGTACATGAAAAAACGGGTCCCCGGTATGGATGTTCCCGACGAAATCGTCGACCGGCTGGCCGGCACCCCTAAAGAAAAGCAGGCTGAAGAAGGCATCAAAATCTGCATCGAATCCATCCAGCGACTCAAGCAGGTAGAGGGTGTCGCCGGTTTTCATATCATGGCCATCGAGTGGGAAGAAAAGGTGCCCCAAATTGTAGAAAGCGCCGGTCTTTATCCGCGACCGAAAGTCGATTGAGTTCGAATCCGACGGCGATCATTGCATTTTTTTGCGCCGGGCCGTTGAGTTCGAATCCGGCCTTGTAATCACAAAGGAGGAATAGATGAGCGAGAAAAAAAGAATTCTCGTTGTGGATGACGAACCTGATTTTGCTGGCATTGTTCAGGAAAATCTGGAAAGAGAAGGCTTTGAGGTCGATGTTGCCTACAACGGTATCGAGGGGCTTGAAAAAGTTCATGCCAATCCGCCCGATGCCATTGTGCTGGATGTCATGATGCCGGAAAAAGACGGATACAAGGTCTGTGCGGAATTAAAAGCAGATGAACGCTATGCGGGTATTCCCATTATCCTGCTGACGGCCGTGGCATCGCATGTAACCTCTACCCGCTACTCTCATGCTGACGGGATGAGTACGGAAGCCGATGATTACCTGGCGAAGCCGGCGTCCGCGGAACAGATCACCGAAAGCATCAAAGGGCTGTTGAACATATAAGATAGGAATGAAAGTATTCTGTATCTTAAGTGATGAACGGGTCTACAGTTCGAAATCACCTATCATGTTTTCCAGGGTGCTTCAGCGTGTCGGGATTCAGGCGGTTTACGTGCCGTTTCGAATTGCGCCGGAACAAGTCGGCCAGGCCCTGCAGAGTCTTAGAGTGCTGAATATCGCCGGTGCCAACGTCACCGTCCCGTTTAAGGAAAAAGTCATTCCGCACCTGGATGTCCTCTCTGAAGGGGCGAGTATCATCGGGGCCATCAACACCATTGTACGCAATGGGGACAGCCTCAAGGGCTACAATACCAATGCCATCGGTTTCATGGATGCCTTAAACAACACCGGTTTCGAAGTTGCCGGAAAGTCTGCACTGGTTTTTGGAACCGGCGGCGCCGCCAAGGCGGTGGTTTTCATGTTAAATTGGCTGAAAGCCGGCACCATTCGCGTCGCCGGTCGCAGTCCGGACAAGACCGCTCAAATCTGCAATCGTTTCGAAGTGCAGGGGTGCTCATTGGACGAGCTCTTGGAGCACCCGGCTGCGGTGGACATCGTCGTCAATGCCACTTCCGTATCCAGCCCCCAGGAGTCACCGGAACTGGCGACATTGACGCAAAAGCTCCAATTGCCGGGATGCCGGCTGATGCTGGATCTCAATTATGGACGCAATCAGAATTTTTGGCAGGATTTGGCCCGATCCAAAGGAATCCGGTTCATAGACGGTCTTTCGGCTCTGGCCTTCCAGGCCCGGCGCACTTTCGCCCTGTGGACGAACGTGCAGGTTGATCCGGCGGAATTTGTAAATGCGCTGAAAGAAACCTAAGCTGATAGCTCATGGCTGATAGCTGATAGTCTATGGGATTGAATCCTATTTTTACTATTTGCTGTGAGCCGTCAGCTATGAGCTATTTTTCCGCGACTTACTTAATAGGCAAGGTAACCGTAAATTTGCTGCCGCTGCCCGGAGTGCTGTCTACATCAATAAATCCTCCCAGGGAATCTACGAGTCCCTTCACAATGGGTAACCCGAGCCCGGTTCCGGTAATAAGCCTCGTATTTTCATCTTTTACCCGGTAAAATCTTTCAAAAATTTTTGACAGGTGCCGGGCTTCGATGCCGAAACCATTGTCAATCACGCTTACCTGAATACTCAGTCCCGCCAGTTCCACTTTGACCCTGATCTCACCGCCGGGTTGGGTGTAATTCAGGGCATTGGTAATCAGGTTTCCGAAGATACTTTCTAAAGCCAGCGGATCGGCGGTGAGCACCGGAATCGTTTCTTGGGGGAGATCCAGAATGAGGGTCTGTTTTTTATCCACGGCCCTGCTCCCCAAGAAATCGATAATGTCACTTAACAACTTCTCAACCCGCACCTGTTTGGGTTCCTGGGTAACCATGCCGGCCTCGATCCGTGACAGATCGAGCAAATCGCCGATAAGCGAAATCAGTCCATGGGTTTTCTCCTTGGCCCGCAGAAGGATATTCTGGTCAACCCTGGAGGATTCCTGCACCATATCACCCAGGACATGCACCAGCTGTTCATGAATGGTGGAAAGCGGCGAACGAAGTTCATGGGAGACCTTGGCTACAAATTCAGATTTCATGCGGTCGATTATCTTCATATTCGTGATGTCCACGAGGTTGACAACCGCTCCCAGACACTGCCGGCGCTCCCCCAGGACGGGTCGGCTGCGGGCCTGGATAAATTTTTCATCGGAAATCGCAAATTCGCGGGCGGGGATGTCCTCATAGTCCACATGTTTGCCCTGGGAAATTTCCCGAATGAGATTGCAAAGCTCGGTATCGGCAATGTATTCCTCAACCTGCTTGCCCGCATCCGTATCGGGCTGCAAGCCGAGATGAAGCAAAAAGGCCGGATTCAGCAGAACCACCTGCCCCTGGGAATTAATGACGCCAACGCCGTTGGGAAGGGATTCGAGCACGGTGCGGATACGGCTTTTCTCGGTATTGAGGTCTGCCAGGGTCCTGTTGCGCTCACGTTCCAAGCTTTGGGCCTCATGGGTGAGCCGCAGTTTTTCCGCGGCCCGATTGACGACGATACGCAGCTGATCGGGTTCAAATGGTTTGGGGATAAAATCATAGGCGCCCTGTTTCATCGCCTCAATGGCGGTTTCAACCGTGGCAAAGCCGGTGATCACGATGACCATAACGGGTTCATCCAACTCCCCGATCCGCGCTAATACCTCCATCCCGTCCATTCCCGGCATCTTCAGGTCCAGCAATACAATCGGAATGATTTGTTCGGCCAGAATATCCAGGGCCTCGGCACCCGTGGATGCTTTCAAGACTTGAAATCCGCTCCGGGTCAGGATGCGTTCTGATCCGTCCCGAATATTTTGCTCATCATCGACAACCAATACCTGAATGATATCGTCAGTTTTCGGCACGTTGGTCTCCTTCACCGTCTCCGGAAGCGATGGGAAGCGTGATACAAAATACAGCGCCGCCGTCGGGTTTGTTGCGTGCGGTAATAAGGCCTCCATGGTTTTCAACGATTCCGTACGCAAGGCTAAGTCCTAAACCGGTTCCCTTGCCCTCCTCTTTGGTGGTGAAAAAGGGTTCGAAAACATGAGGCAAAACGTCCGGCGGAATTCCGGGACCGGAATCCGATATTTCGATGCAGATATTTTCCGTGTTGGATATCTGGTATGTCTTTAAAGTCAGTTTACCCTTACCTTCCATGGCCTGGGCGGCATTGAGAATGATGTTCATAAACAGATGGTTGAGCTGCTGGATATCCGCCTGGACCGGCGGCAGGAAATCCTCAATTCTTTTTTCGATCTCGATATTTTGAAACAGGCTCTGATTTTCCAGCAAAAAGAGGGTCCGCAAAATCGCCTTGTTGATGTCATGGGGCTGCATGAGGTGACGGGTCTGCCGCGTGAATTCCAGTAATTCTTTGACCGTATCCCGACACCTTTCCGCATCTTTGAGAATCCGGCCTAAATCCTGCCGCACCTCCTCTTGGAGTTCATATTCTTCCAGCACCAGTTTGGCATACAGGGTGATGCCGCCCAGGGGATTGTTTATCTGGTGGGCCACTCCGGCCGCCAGCTTCCCAAGCGAAGCCATCTTTTCGGCCTGCAGAAGCTGAAGCTGGGTTTTTTCCAGCTCGGCGTTGATCCTGAGCCGATCGCGCAAATCATGAAAAAAACCGATGCTGGCGACTTCACGATTGTCCTCATAGATGATCGCGGCATAAAGGCTGATGGGAATGCGTTCACCATTTTTAGCCAGCGCGTCTGTGTGGTATGTTTTCAGTTTGCCCTTCCCGCCATAATCCTCGCTGCGCAGTTTGCGCATCACATCCCGGGCGTTGTCAGCGGGATAGACGTCCCGGATGTTGAGACCATTTAAAGCTTCCTCAACGCTGTAACCAAAAACTTCAGCTGCTGAATCGTTGAAAATGAGAATTTTTCCGGTGGTATCCGCAGCAATCACACAGTCCACCGCACTTTGAATCAGATTGTTCAAAAAGGCGTTGGTCCGCCGAAGCTTTTCTTCGAGGGCGTCTAACGCGGGAAAATCAAAATCGAGCATCACAAAAGCTTCGATCTCTTTGCCGGAAAAAATGGCATAAGAATATAGACATGGTATTTTGCCGGGACGGGAAACAGGATGATAGCCGGGACTTAACGCCGGCTCCCGTTTACGGCCGACTTCCAGGGTGGGGCAATCCTGACAGAGTGAATCGCGGTCGTAGAGCACTTCATAACATTTTTTACCGATGACTTTGTCTTCCTGCAAATCGCCGAGATGACCCCTCAACGCTAGAATCTCAAAACGGGGCGAGACGACAAGTATTCTGCGGTTAAAGGCGTCAACCGCCCGTAAAATAATATCGTTTTGATCACCTGGATTCATAGAGGTATCCCTGGGTTTTTATTGTAACCGCCTGAATAAAGGCCGGTCTGCGATTGGCGTACAAATTTATGCTATCAATTAAAAAAATGCAAGCGAATAGCTTGATAATTTGGACAGCCATCTGTAAATGAGCCTTGAAACAGGTGGTTGCCCATGATAATGTTTAATTTTCCAACACCTTTAAAATGACGAAGGAAGAATGAAGATTGTCGAAGGAAGGGAAGGTCCCCAGCATGGTGCCCAAAGAACCGGCCATCACCAATATCGCCCTTGTCGGCGGGGGTGATTTCTGCCGAGAGATTCTCGAAAAAACAACCGCGGTTTACGAACAGGAAGAGCTGTACGCCCCGATTCTGGCCATAGCGGACCCTGATTCCAATAGTCCGGGAATGCTGCTGGCCGATGAATATGGGCTATTAACTTTCAATGATTACCGCCAGCTGTATGACCGGCGCTACAACATCAATCTGATTATCATCCTGACGCCCGAGCAACATATATTTGACGATATTTTGCGCACCCGGCCCCAGCGAATCCGGATTCTCTCCTTCGATGTCTTTAACATTTTCTGGAAAGCGATCGGCCGGGAAGAACGCAAGCTGCGCGAGCGTACCGAAGAAATGGAGACGATCTTAAACGGCATCCAGGATTTCATCATGGTAATTACACCGGATATGCAAATCATAGAGTGCAATGAATCCTTTCTGACCAAGATGCGGCATGCCCCTAAAGATGTCATCGGCAAAAAATGCCACGAAGTGTATTACAAAATTGATCACCCCTGTGAAAGCGATCTTATCGACTGTCCTCTGAAGGAAGTTGTCCGCAACAAACGACAGATTCGGAAAATCCAAACGCGGGTGATGCCCGATGGGGAGAATCGCTATTATGAAGTCAACGTTTATCCCATCTGGGAAAAGGACGGTAAGATACAGAAATTTATTCATATCAGCCGCGATATCACCCAGCACAAAAAGGAAGAAGAGGAGATCACCCGCCGTCTTGAGCAAATGGTTGAAGATCGAACCCGCCAGGTAAAGGAAACCCATGAGAAACTCCTGCACCAGGATAAAATGTCGTCGTTGGGAAAATTATCGGCATCGGTGGTGCATGAGATCAACAATCCCATTGCCGGGATATTAAATCTTACCATGCTGATGCAACGGATCGCCGAAGAAGAAGCCCTTGGTCAAAACCAAATCGACCAGTTTAAGCAATATCTGAGCCTGATGGAAACCGAAACCCGGCGAACCAGTCGCATCGTCTCCAATCTGCTGGCCTTCGCCCGCCAGTCCAAGATGGAGCCCAAGCGCGTAAGCCTGAACCGTCTGATCGAGCAAACCCTGTTTTTGAACTCCAATCTCCTAAAAATTGACGGTGTTAAAGTCGTGAATAAATTGGATCCGGACCTTCCCGATTTGCTCGGCTCAGAAGACCAGCTTCAGCAGGTATTTATGAACCTGGTATCCAATGCGACCGAGGCTATGGAAGCTACCGGAGGCGGTGTCCTGACCATTGAATCCAGGCATATTCTAAGTGAAAACAGCCTGCAGATTAACTTTAAAGATACCGGTCCCGGTATCCCCGAAGAGAATATTTCTAAACTGTTCGAACCGTTTTTCACCACCAAGAAAAAAGGCAAAGGTGTGGGACTGGGCCTGTCGGTTGCCTATGGAATCATCCAGGAACACGGTGGCTCGATTTACGTAAAATCAGAAGCCGGGCGCGGCACAACATTTCAGGTTAAACTGCCACTGAAATCGGTGTTCACCCAAAAGGTCTAATGGCAGAGGTTTCAGGCAATAGAAGGTTTTAGGTGTCAGGTTTCAGGTGTCAGGAACGGCGCGAATCAGTAGGGTCGGCCTCTGTGCCGACCATATTCTGTAATACGCAATGTCTTGAATCCGGCGGGCACAGAGTCCCGTCCGACTTTTCCGGACACTCAGCCGTTCAGCCTGACACCCGAAACCTGACACCTGAAACCTCTTTTATATATCACAATAAATATATTAAAATTTACCCAATCGGTGATTTTATGAAATCGATAAATATCCTTACCCTAGCAGGAGGTTGTGATGAGCAGCGCCAAAATCCTGATTGTCGATGATGAATTGATTATGCGCGAATCCCTCGCAGGATGGCTTCAGCGAGATGGACATGCCGTACAAACTGCTCCCAGCGGAGAAAAGGCCCTGGAAAAGCTAAAAGAATCCCGCTTTGACATCATGCTGGTGGACATCAAGATGGAAGGCATCAGTGGCCTGGAAGTCCTGCGGCAGGTCCAGGAAAGTGATCCGGATGTCGCCGTGGTTATGATTACGGCTTATGGATCCATCCCCACCGCCATCGAGGCGATGAAAAACGGTGCCTATGACTACATGCTCAAACCCTTTGACCCCAATGAACTGGGGGTCCTGATTGATAAAATTACCAGATACCAGGAACAGGAACGTGAAATGCTCTTTTTACGGGAGGATCATAAAGAACGCACCCGATTTGAGAGCATGATCGGTCAATCCAAACCCATGCAGGATGTTTTTGACCTTATCTGTGATGTCGCCCCGATGGACTCAACCGTCTTGATCACCGGTGAAACCGGTACCGGCAAGGGATTGGCTGCCAAGGCCATCCACACCAACAGTCCGCGCAGCAACGGCCCCTTTGTCACCGTCAACTGCGGTGCCATCCCCGAACACCTGATGGAAACAGAATTGTTCGGTCATCAGAAGGGGGCCTTTACGGATGCGAAAGAGACTAAAAAAGGGCGCCTCGAACTGGCCCACGGCGGCACGATTTTTCTGGACGAGGTCGGAGAAATCGGTATGCGAATGCAAATAGATCTGCTGCGGGTGATTGAAGAAGGTGTGTTTTATCGAGTAGGCGGCACCCAGCCATTGGAAGTAGATTTTCGGGTGATCGCGGCCACCAATCGAGATCTGGAAAAGGCTATCAAAGACCGCAGTTTTCGGGAAGATCTTTTTTACCGGCTCAATGTGGTTTCTTTTAAAATGCCGTCCCTCAACCAGCGCAAGGAAGACATCCCGCTGCTGGCACAACATTTCCTCCAGCGCTTTATCCAGGAGACCAATAAATCCGTTGACAAAATAAGCCGGGAAGCCATGGACGAACTGATGCTCTACGACTGGCCGGGCAACGTGCGCGAACTGGAAAATGCCATTGAACGGGCGGTGGTGGTCGGCAAAGATCGGCAAATATTGCCCGAGAATTTGCCCATTTTATGTCATGAACCCCTTCACGGCCCCGGAAACAATAGCTTGAAAGAAGTCGAAAAAACGCATATCCGGCAGATCCTGACAGATCATGACTGGAATATAGCCCGCAGCGCTAAAACGCTGGGCATTGACCGCTCCACCCTTTACAGCAAAATCAAGCGGTATGAAATTAAAAAGACGGTTTGACCTCCCAAAATCAAAATAACATTCTGATATCTCCGGTCGGAGAATTCAGCAACGAGCTGATAAAGGCTGTCGCTACCGAAATCGAGAAGGTCTTTGGTTTTGCGACCGAAACCGGATCGGTCCTGGAAGATCTTTCCTTTGCGCTGGATCAAAACCGGCAACAATATCACTCCACCCTGATTCTGGATCAGCTGGCGGCCAGGATCCCTGCCCATTGCATTCGGATACTGTCCATCGCCCAGGTGGATTTATTTATTCCCATCTTAACCCATGTGTATGGTGAAGCCCAGCTGGGAGGGGTCGCCTGCATCGTATCGACATTTCGGCTAAACGAAGGCCGTTCGGGCTTAAACATCGCACCCAGGTATATCGATCGTATCGTCAAAGAGGTCATCCACGAGCTGGGACACACCTTCAATCTGCGCCATTGTCCGGAGCACACCTGCATCATGCATTACTGCCGCAATGAAGAAGATGTCGACCGCAAATCCGATGAGCTTTGCCGCTATTGCAAAATAATGCTTGAAGACGAAATAAAGCGGCTAAAGAAATAAGATACACAGATATCGTCTTAAGAACCGGTCAAAAAAGGAACCCTAAATTTCTAAAGATAATCTATCATTTTTTGGAGCGTATCTACAGAATGGATGTATAGCCGCCATCTACAGTTCAGCCGAAGTGTGGGTTTGGTATGGCTAATATACAATCTCAGAAAGTCACTTAGAAGGTGGAATTTTACCGCCTAAGATTTAAAAACGAAATCACAATATTTAATTATTACGGTAGGGCAGTGATAAGTTGGAGTAAGCACAACTTTCAGCTCGAAATTTTCCGATACAGATACATCGACCTTATCACCAGCTTTCGGATAAAAAGCGAACCACAATATGTTATGTGCATTTTGATCCGGCCAAAAGAGTGAACTGCTAATGCCATCAAATATGCATTTGAAACTTTGACCCATGTAGTCGCCGCGCCGCATACGAAGTGGAACATTGTTTATGACATTCGCAAACGGCAAGTGTTCTTTCGATCTGCTGCGAGCCCGACGCTTAAGTACCTCTCTTTTTCTGATTTGGATTTTTCATGTTCCTCTCCATTGTGGATGTTGGACGTCAATGCCGCTATAGAAGGCGATATTTCCAAATCCTTCAAACCTTATGATCATGATGTTAACCTGGCCGTTTTTCGTACCTTAGTAGCCCGTTATAACATTGAAATATCCCAAGAGGATGCTGAAGGATTAATACATCATCTTGAAGGATTCCAGTGTAATGATTAAGGGGCGATAAAGGACATCCAGTATTGGGGGCATCATCGTTCTGCGGCCAATATTTCACCATGATCATGGTGATATGGCAGATCCGGTCACACCACAATAAATCTCATCAAACGTTCGTTTAATGAAGTCTTTCACAAAATAAGCTAAAAATTTTGAAATCATCCACTATAACGGTAGGCATCACCTACAACGAAAGCCATTATTGTTTTGGAATTTGGCGTATACACTTGTTTGAGACCATACACCACTTATGCCCAACTTTCAAAAGTGCTGCATGGAGATGCTATTTAGTCTTGTATTTTAATATCGTAAGTATTGCTTTCTCTAAAGCTTGATTAAATTCTTTTGGACGATCAAGCATAAGGAAATGATCCGCTCCTTTTAGGATAATGGCCTCAAAAAAAGACATATGTCGGCGATTGGCTTCATAGTTAATGGGCCACATATCTCCGTTCACGGTTATGACTGGAATGCGAATTTCATCAAATATTTTGGCCGCTTCCCCAGTAATGTACTGTGACATCATGTTGTTCATTGCACTTAAGGCGACAGCAGGTGGCGCAGCTGACATATCTGATAGAATCCACTCGCGAAGCTGCGGATCGGTTTGGGGTGAAATCATTTCCTCAACGAATTGCCGACTTCCGGTTCGAAAATCTTTTTCCAAAGGAGCGATCATCTTTTTGAGTTCTTCACGAGTCATCGGGTATTCGATGTTTTCAAGTGTATCTATACCAATTAGCCCTATGACACGGCTCGGCATGAGTCGGGCAGCCTCTGCAATCACCGAGCCGCCCATGGAATGCCCTATCAGAATGACTCGACGACTACCAGTTGATTCTGTCACCACTCGCACATCCTCTCCAAAAGCCGACATGGAATACTGCAAACGTTTCGTACTCGAGTGACCGTGACCTGCAAGGTCAAGTGTAACAACGCGATGACTTTTTGAGAAATGTGGCACTTGAGCACGCCAGTAACGAGCATCGCAGCTCCAACCATGCACGAATACTAGAGTCGGTTCTCCGGCACCGTAGACCTCAAAAGAAATAGGGATGCCATCTTTGGAAGGGACGACTCGCGGCCATTTTGCTTCCGATCGTATCACTCCAAAGATCAGAAACAGAATCATTAGACAACTGGTCAAAAAAACAACATGTCTATTAGTGGGTTTGCATTTAAGTCTAACTTCTTTCACAGTATTGTTTATTGGTACTTTCACGACCTGTTTTCCTTTGCTCTAAACTATTAAATGAGTGGAAATAATTCCTGAGTATTAGATATTAAAAGAGAATTACTGATATATTGCGAATAACCACGATTCGGGCAAGTTTGTGATACCCAAAGGATCGGAATGAAATGTGGTGCAATTTGGGAGCCGGATTCCCTCACAAACCAAACTCGGTTAAAAATACATATTTCAAATGGATATCACAAGGGTTTTTGTAAAATGACATGTTTTGGTCCGCTACGGATGTCCTGCCCCCAATAATCCATCCAAAAATTAATACGCCGATCGGTCCAAATAATTGTCCTAAAATTATATTTGGGATTTTCTTGACTTGGCGGACGGTTTTGACGATATCTTGAATTGTGCCTGTGTGGTGATCCCATCTACATACATAAAGTTTGGCGCAATTTGTGATATTTTTTGATATCACAGGTTCTGAGAGGAATCGGAATTTACCGATTATCTCAATTAATCTTTAGCAGCTTAAAGATTTTTTTGGAGGCAGATATGATTCAGCGAAAAGATTCAATAGTATTTAGTCCCGGTCGTATCGGTAATATTGAACTTAAAAATCGATTAATGAGATCTGCAACATATGATAATGCAGCTACTGCTGAGGGCAGGGTTACAGATAAAATGATTGAAATTTACCGGACACTAGCTAAAGGAGGCGTTGGGCTTATCATCACCGGAGCAGTTGGAATATATAAAAAGGCGAAAAGACCCCATTTGATTCTTGGTAACTATGATGACTCATTTATACCGGATTTAAAGAAAATATCTCAAGCTGTTCATGATTCTGATGGTGAATGTAAAATTATGGCTCAACTGCTTCATCCTGGGAGACAGGTGATGAATCCAGAAGATTCAATGAAATTGATTCCATTTCTTCCCAAAGTATTCATGTCTTATATTGAGCAGCATCCAGAAGTTTTGCAACCTCAAGAACAACCAAGTCAGATTGTGGAACCAACTGCACCATCACCAGTATTTGATAGGCTGTTCGAACGCACCCCCCGGGGATTAGAAAAAAATGAAATAAATGATATCATTGATGCCTACGCAGAGGGGATTGGTAGAGTCCAAGAAGCCGGGTTCGATGGGGTACAACTTCATGCCGCACACGGCTACTTGCTGAGTTCCTTCATATCACCTCACACAAATAAAAGGGATGATGAGTATGGTGGGTCGACTGAGAATCGGACTCGAATCGTTGCCGAAATTTATGATCGAGCAAGAAAAAAAATTGGAGAAAACTTCCCTATCATTATCAAATTTAATACTATGGATTTTTTACCAGATGGAATTGATATTGCTGAAGCCACAAAAGTGGGAAAAATTTTATCAAAAATAGGATTTGACGCAATAGAAACCAGCGGAGGAATGTGGGAAGCTGTGACCCAAGGCAAGGAAAAGTTGGGATGGACTCCGGTCATACTCCCTGAATCTCGCACGGAAATAAAATCTAAAGATCAACAAGCTTACTTTTTGCCCTGTGCAAAAGCATTGAAAGATGAAATTAACAAACCAGTCATTTTAGTTGGTGGATTAAAGTCGTTTGATAAAATTGAGGAAATTCTCGAATCAGGAAATGCTGATTTTATATCACTGTCACGTCCGTTAATTCGACAACCTGGCCTTCCAAATTTATGGTTTTCAGGTTCTGGCAAGAATACGGCAGAATGTATTTCTTGTAATGGATGCTTGCCAATCGGTGACGAAGCAACAAGATGTAGAGCGAGGAAAAAATAAGATTTCTGCAGATAGTGGGTTGCACAATAAGGGAGCCTGAACAAGTCAAAAATGGTATCCGTTTGGTACCAATGAGGCTTGAAGCATCAAATAGTTCGGACTCACTTTCAGCATGATTCACATCTTCAATCAGACTTCTGTATGGTCAAATAGGGTTCATTGCACGTAAAATTCGGGTGAATTTGTGATATTTCTAATAGTGTCTTCAAAAAAACGAGTCTCTCCAAAGTACGGGTATTGTAAATTTATCAAAGTTTTTCCATCCCTCAATGGACCTGTGATATCATATCGTCCATCCGAATTTTCACTCGCTTATAATTTTGCAGATTATCCATAAAAGCGGTTGTCCCAATCGAATTCTCTGGAGGTTACCTTGTCTTCCATTCTCCGAATTCGCTTTTCCAGATGTCCCCATTTGCGTTTGAACCGTTCGGCGGTTTCACTCCTGGCACCGGCATAACGGCAGTGAAAATTGCGTTTTGATCCTTTCCTGTCGGATACGCCCGGCGCCGATTTCATCAAAAGGGCGGCCAATATGTAAATTCCAATGATCGGCCAAAAGCCGGAAAAAATAAACACGGCAATTAGGATGGCCCTGATCCAGAAGGCCGAAAAGTCAAAGTAATCGGCAACCCCCCTGCATACGCCCAATATGATACCATCACGAGAGCGGTACAGTCCTCGCCTGGATATACTGTTATATCGGCTCATTGGTTATCTCCTCTCCTTAGATATTGCCCATCCTTCATTTCTGGAAGGACCCTAGTTATCGTCAATGATGGTTTCCAGTACTTCGACGCGTTCTTCCATTTTGTCCATGGATGTGATTTTTAATGAGCGGAGCTCTTTTTCAATTTCTTCACCCATGGCCAGCCTTTCCAGTTCATCCTGCAAATTTGGCTTACGGCCGAAATTATCCAGATCGGATTCGGACTCCATGTGGTCGATGCGGTGTTCGAGTTCTTCAAATTTAATTATCGTATCGGCGCTGTCCATCCGCCGTATTTCTTCCTGGGCACGCCTTTTGCGGGTGGCATGAATATGGCGCTGGACCAGCAGGCGTTCTTTTTCGCGTGCTGATTTTAATTTTTCCTCCAGCTGCCGAATGTCTTTCTGGTACTGACCCATAAGGGACTGGTGCCGGGTCACTTCATCTGCCAGCGTCTCACTTCTCCGGGTAAATCCACGTTTTTCCATGAGCGCCTCTCTTGCCAGGTCATCCCTGCCCTTGTTAACGGCCAGACAGGCCTTGTCTCCCCAATAATTGGCGCGTTTTTCGCTGGTCTGCAACTGGTGCCGGACCCTTTTGCTCTCGGCCATGACACCGGCACAGGCTACCTTGAGCTCAATCAAGGTATCCTCCATTTCCTTAATCATCATTCTGATCAGTTTTTCCGGATCTTCTGCGCGATCAAGCATGAAATTGATGTTGGAACCGACTATGTCGCGAAATCGTGTAAATATTCCCATGGTTTTACCTCCACATTTGACTATCCATATTCTTTAAAGTCTACATGGAGCATGAACCATGCCAATCACTTACACCTATCTAACATATTGTTTTTATAGTTAATTAACTCAATATAGCTTAAAATTTATGTGGTAAAATTCGCCATAGAATAGCAATAAAAGCCAAAAAACTGTATTTATTACCGGTTGCAAAATAGCCGGGAATCTTTTAGTAAATTTACACACATAATCTGCCTAAATATGAATTAGCTAAATGCTGGATAAGGTGAATCAGGTGAAAATATCCGAACGCCTAAATAGAAGCGCAAAAAAAATCCAAAAATTTTTCTACTATTACACCAGTGGACTCAACCACAAGGAAATCGAACATCTGCTCAAAAAGGATACGGTGGATGCGTTCTCTTATTTTAAGGCTAAAACCAAAATTGCTGAGCAAGCTCCGAAACGATCATCTGCCGGCACTTTTTTCTATATGGGCAAAGAAATATTCATCAGTTTCATGATGCAATTGACACCGGCGCGGCGCTTTTTTTACGGCCTTGGAATTGCCGGCTTTCTGATGGGATTGATCAAGGTCGACTCATTTCTTATGGTCGGGTCTTTCATTGTACTTAACCTTTTGCTGGCCTTGGAACTCGTCGATAAACTGACAACCCGTGACGAGCTGGAAATCGCCCGGGAAATTCAATTAAGCCTGCAACCGATTCAAATTCCCGAAACGCCATTGCTTTCAATCGCCACCTTTTACAGGCCGGCCAGGGTTGTCGGCGGAGACTTCTTTGACATCGTCCAACCCAACGACGAGCGAATGATCACTATCGTCGGTGATGTTTCAGATAAAGGAATTTCGGCTGCTTTATACGCTGCTTACACTCAGAGCATGTTTCAGTCTTTTTCGCAAACCGGACTATCACCATCGGATATCTTTCAAAACCTGAATAATTTAATCAGTAAACGGCTGCGCGAAGGCGATTTTATTACGGCGGTAATGGCCTATTTTGATTTAGTCGAAAACTCGGTAACGATCGCGCGCGCGGGGCACAACTGGCCGCTATATTATTGCGCCAAATCCCGGATCATAACGGAGTTAAAACCCGGGGGAATGAGCATCGGCCTGGTGGAAAATGAACAGTTCTCTGCTCACCTGGAAGAAGAAAAGATCTATCTAAACCAGGGCGATTTCCTGCTCCTTTATTCGGACGGAGTTACCGAGGCCACCGATTCACAAAATCGTATGTTTGAAACTTCAGGTTTGAAATCAGTGATAACGGAATGTGCCCATGAATCCAGCGATAAAATCATCGGACAGATTAATACCCGACTGCAAAAATTTGTAAGGTCCGACGAATTGCAGGATGATGCCACAATGGTGGCAATTAAAGTAAAATGATTTCGATGGACGGAGATAATTCTCCAACAGTCAAAAGCAGAAATTACTTGGCCTGACAACCCCCTCTCATGATATCTGAAATTTGGCCAGAGTTGAGATATAATCCACATATCTGTAGTTTCGGTCAATTTGTGGCAAGGAATCTTTAATTCGAACTTTGTCAAATTTAGGGCAAATTTAGAGCATATCATCAATTTTTCGGGAGTTCAGAAAATCTCACCAGTATCTGTATCCGCATGGTTAATTTGAAAACTGCACTACGGCTATGTTCCTAATAGTATTCCTGACGTTGAAATTTTGAAAACTATCATATCTATTCCGCTAAATCCGGGGTTCCGACATTTAGCCTTTTTTAGGAAATCCGCTGCCCTATTGACTTTATATAATTCATGCGCATTCTATATGACACGATTGTCACCCAACTTCGATAAACACAAATAAACCATGCGATGGCTTAAAGCCCTCCAAAGGTTATGCTTTAAAAAGGAATGTTTGGGCGGCATTTAAGCTATCTTGGGTGTGCGTGCATCTTCTCTTTGAATAACGGCACCTTTTCAGGTAGTAATTTCGGCAGGGGAATGGCTCTGCTTTGTCAAACTATTCTAAAAATTTCACTCTATTCTCAGTTCAAAGATTCTTGTTTGGTATAGCATTTGCTCAATAAAAAGAAAGGTAATGAATCGAAAGTCTAATTTCGAGAAAAGGAGGTGTAAAGAAAGGAGAAACTGAGAATTGATCCAGTGTGGATTGTCACGGATAAGCGAATTAAAAAAAACAAAATTAATTAGGCACCTTAAGGAGCTAAAAATGTTAAAAAAATCTGTATTAATGGTTGTCGTGGCACTTTTTGTATTCTCTTTTATCTCGGTTGCAGCTGTATCCGCTGATGAGACTCAAAAAATTACCGGAACAGTGGATTCCTACAATCCCGTTACTAAGGAGTTGACAATAAAGGATGATGCCGGTGATGTAAAAAAGCTTATGACAGGTCCAGACATAGACATGGAAAGCCTAAAGAATTTAAAACCAGGTGATTCCGTCAACGTGGAGGCCGATAGTACGGGAGTCATCAAATCGCTGGTCACCGAGTAAGATGATCTTATAGCAGTAGAAACGAAGGGGCATCTAATGCCCCTTTTTTATTGATGAATATTAAATTGACCAAAGAAAATTTGCGCAATGATGAATCTTTTGACTGAAATCGAGGTTCCGCCAGAAGCTATGCGGTTTTAGGAAAAGTTTGCGCAGGCTTGAAGTGTGGTGGGTTGGCAAATTAGCTCCGGCTTTACGAATCGTGATCCAACAAAGCTATAATTTGTAAAGACTAAAAATATTTAAGATATATTTGATCGCTGGTCTGAATGCCGATTTGCATGTTACTGCTATATACTACAGGTTTTTGAACCATCTATAAAATACAGATACTGTAGACGTATCTGAACTTTGGTAGGCCCATAAAAAGCTTTGATATAATAATGTCAATCGAAGCCTTAGCTTACTTTCCAATTCAGTCAACGCAATTATAGGTCACGGCAAATAATTAGAAGCGATCTCAGAAAGACCTCGAACATTATTCCTGATGCAGAAAGGGGTTACAGTAGCTGCTGTAACCCCTTTTAGTTTGAAGAGAAATGGATGGTGAAAGGTTATGGGTTATGGGCC
>Ga0210121_1000105_pt1 | contig 26202 bp, 26 predicted proteins | sample Joice_ThreeSqB_D_FD_184873 | JGI IMG/M metagenome (GOLD analysis project Ga0210121, IMG submission 184873) | Wetland microbial communities from San Francisco Bay, California, USA, that impact long-term carbon sequestration - Joice_ThreeSqB_D1... | ecosystem: Environmental > Aquatic > Marine >... | reverse complement strand
CGCACTTCAGCCGAGCTGTTGAGCCCGTAGCGGACGACCATCCGCCCAGCGAAATCCGCGGTCGACCACGATGGATCGTCATCGTTCACGACGCAGGTACCGGCTGAGCTCACCTGCCGCGCCAGCCGGAGCTTGGCATCCCGGTACGCCGCCAGGTCCGGGTGGTAGTCCAGGTGCTCGTGCGTGAGGTTCGTGAACACGGCCGCGTCGAACGTGAGGCCGGCGATCCGACGCTGATCGAGCGCGTGGGAGGAGACCTCCATGGCGGCAAACGAAGCGCCTTCCGAGCGGAGAGCACGCAGGATCGACATCAGATCGAGCGGATCCGGGGTCGTGAGTCGCCCGGAATGCCGATTCCCTGCCGTATCGAACCAGCCGAGCGTTCCGACGACACCGGCGGGCGCCTCTCCCGCCAGGAGATGGCGAACGATCAAAGCCGTCGTGGTCTTTCCGTTCGTGCCCGTAATGCCGACGAGTGAGAGCTCCTCCGCGGGATCGCCGTAGAACAGGGAAGCGACGTGCGCCGTCGCGGCCCGGGTGTCGGATACCTGGAGCTGAGGAATCGTCACGTCCGGAACGACCTCTTCGACGAGGGCCGCGGTCGCTCCAGCGGCCGCGGCCCGTGCGACGAAGTCGTGTCCGTCGTACTCGATCCCGCGCAGCGCACAGAACAGGACCCCGGGACGTACCTCCCGTGAATCCGTGACGACGCTGTCGAAGCCGGGCGGCGGATCACCCTTCCACCGCGGGGCCAACCCGCGCTCGTGCAGTCTTCGCTCCAGATCCTGTGGGTCTATCACGCCCGGATTCGTTTCGGCGTTCTCGTGGTTTCAGGTTCTTGGCGGCACGAGCCTCGGGTCGTGCCGCTGGTCAACGGAGGAGGATCGTTGCACCACGGACGACCTGGCTGCCCGCGGCCGGCTCCTGTCGGGTCACCCGCCCGGATCCCTCCAGCTCGACGCGCATGCCGAGAGCGTGGAGTCGGGCCACGGCGATTCGCGTCTCGAGTCCCCTCAGGTCAGGCAATCGCGGGTTGCGATCCGTCTCCGCCGGCCTGGGCGACTCCTCGGCCGCCACCAGCCGGTAAGGTGATGCGCCCGCTTCCTGCGAGTCCCAGTCCAGGCGGACCCGGCTGTGTGGAGCCGGGCCGGATTCGATCAGGCCGCGTCCCCGGGTCGCCAGGATCGCCTGGACGACCGCCCGCGTGACGGGCGCGGCGGTGAGACCTCCATACACGGACCCTTTCGGATCCTCCAGCTTCGCGAGAATCACGAACCGGGGATCGGCCACCGGCGTGTAGCCCACGAAGGAAGCGGCGTAGCGTCTCTCGCCGTATCCCCCTCCCGAGGCGATCCGGGCGGTGCCCGTCTTTCCCGCGACTTCGAGCGTGGCGAGTGACGCCTCCGCACCCGTGCCGTCGGCTCCGACCACGGCATGCAGCACTTCCGACACGGTCCGCGCGACGCTCGGGTCGATCACCGACCGGATCGGGTCCCTCTCGAACTGCCAGATCCGCTCGTCGCCTTCGCGCACTTCCCGCACGAGGGCCGGCTGGAAGAGAGTCCCACCGTTCGCGAGGGCACCGTAAGCCATCGCGAGCTGCAGCGAGGTCGTCATCAGCTCGTAGCCGATCGCGAGCGAGGCGGGGCTGAGGGCCGACCACCGGTCCGGGCGACGGAGAAGTCCCGGAGATTCGCCCGGCAGTCCGATCCCGGTCGGAGTCCCGAAGCCGAAGTCGCGCAGGTAGCGGTACTGCACACCCGGCTCGATGCGCTGCGAGAGCTTCGCCGCTCCTATGTTGCTGGAGTACTGGATCACCTGGGCGACGGTGATCGTGTCGCGGGGGTGAACGTCGGTGATCACCCGGTGCGCCGTCCGGTACTGGCCATGCTCCGCGTACACCCGGTCATCGAGCTGTGCCAGGTTCTCGGCGAGCAGGGTCGCGAGAAGGAACGGCTTCACGGTCGAACCAGGCTCATAGGGCGACGTGAAGGCGGGAACGGTACCGACCGTTCCCTCGCGGCTGGAGGCGACGGCGAGAAGCTCTCCGGTCTTCGGGTCGGTCATCATGACGTCGCCTCCCGAAGAGCCGGTCTGCTCGAGCGCGGACTCGAGCGCCGCCTCCGCGATCGCCTGCAGATCCGCGTCTATCGTGAGATAGACGTCACGACCCGGTCTCGCAGGCTGGTCGGGATTCTCGGGAATCGGGTACAGCTCGCCGCGTCCATCGCGCCGTCCCACGAGCTCGCCCGGGGTTCCTCTCAGGAGGGTGTCCAGGACGAGCTCCAGACCGGATCGACCGTACCCTTCGGTCGTCACGGCACCGAGAAGCGAACGAGCGAGGTCTCCCTCCGGATACACGCGGGTGAGAACCGGTTCGAACTCGACGGCGGGACCGACGGCGCGGGCAAGAGCCTCCCGCTCCGCGATCCCGATCTGTCCGATCGGGATCCAGCCGGTGGAGCGGCTCGTGAGCTTGCCAGCCTGCGAGCGGGAAAGCTCGAGCATGGCGGCGATCGTCCGGGCGTCCCGCTGGACATCCGACGACTGCGCGGGTGCGAAGAAGGCCCTGTATTCCTGCCGCGAGACCGCGAGGGCCTTGCCGTTCCGGTCGTATATCGTGCCCCGGGCGGCGGGGAGCTCGACCGTCTCGGTCGTCTGTGTGATTGCCTGGGCCTGCCAGCGACCGCCCTGCACGATCTGCAGCTGCGCCGCGCGGCTCAGGAACGCGGTAGCGAGCACCGCCAGGATCGCCGCAAATGCCCGTGTCCTGCGGCCGTGCGTCTTCTTCGGGATCTTCCGACGCCTGTTCGATGACACGGCGTGTTTCTTCACGGCATCCTCACGGTCCCACGTCTGGAAGGTGGAGCACCTCGTCGTCCGTGGCGGGCCTCATCCCGAACCGGGCCGCGGCCACCAGGATGCGCTCCCGCGACGAGAGCGAATCGACGCGCACGAGTTCTTCCGACTGTCGGATGAGCAACAGCGCTTCCTCACGGCGAAGGTCGTTGATCGACTTGGCCAGCTTGCGGCCCTCGGCCGTTCGATCCACCGACACGATCAGAGACCCGACCACGGCCGAGACGCATCCGGCCAACACCAGTTGCCGCCGTCGCGCTCCGGGTCGGGGACGGCGCCGCGCCCGGGATCGCTTGCCTGGCTTCCGCCCGCCGGATCCGCTCCGTCCCCCCGCCCGGCCCGCACTTGCCGTCTTGCGGCTCACGCTCGAATCCAGCCACGAAGGCGGGCGCTGCGAGCCCTCGGATTCAGATCGACCTCCCCCTCCCCCGGGCGGATCGGCTTCCTCGTCAGGAGGTGACCGAGCGCCTTGCCCCGGCACGTGCACACGGGCATTTCCGGCGGGCAGATGCAGTCGCGGCTCCACTCCCGGAACATGTCTTTCACGATTCGATCTTCCAGCGAGTGGTACGAGATGACGGCCAGCCGCCCCTTCGCCTTCAGCATCCTCGCGATGGCGCTCAGTCCCTCGCGGAGAGCCCCCAGCTCTTCGTTCACGGCGATCCGGACTGCCTGGAAGAGGCGCGCCTTGTCCCTCGGAGCCAGGGGTCTCCGCAGCGCCACCGAGGCGGCTGCCACGAGATCATCCGCGGTGCCGAGCGGCCTCTGCCGGCGGCGGCGGGCGATCTCCCGGGCCAGTCCCCGCCATCTCCGCTCCTCCCCGTAGTCCCGGAAGATCTCCCCCAGTTCTTCTTCGGATGCCGTGTTCAGCAAGTCGGCTGCGGTTCTCCAACCACCGGTTGTCCCGCCCATCCGCATGTTCAACGGTGTGCCCCGGCGGAAGGAGAAACCGCGCGCCGTACTGTCGATCTGGTGGGACGACACGCCCAGGTCCAACAGGGCCCCGTCCAGGCCGACGTCTATGTATTCCTCGAGCAATTCCGCGACGTCGCGGAAGTTCCCGGTCAGGATCTTCGCCCGCTCCCCATAAGCGGCGAGCCGCTCGCTCGCGGCCTTCACCGCATCGGGGTCCTGGTCCAGGCCGATCAGCGTCACGGTCGGGCTCGCTTCGAGAATCCGCTCGGCGTGTCCTGCTCCCCCGACCGTCGCGTCCAGGTACGAGCCCCCCCGCTGGGGCTCGAGCAACCGGAGCACCTCATTCACCATCACCGGCCGGTGCTCGAATGGCTGCCCGTTCATGATCTCACGCCGGCCGCTTCCGACCCGGCGATCAGGCGAAGATTCCGGCCAGTCGATCGCCGAAGTCGTCGTCGTCGTTGCTCGTCGCCCTGGAAAACCGTTCGGGATCCCAGATCTCGATCTTGTCTATGGCCCCCACGACCTGCACTTCGTCTCCGATCCCGGCGCCCGCGCGCAAGCGATCGGGAATCAGGATTCGGCCCTGTTTGTCAGGCACGACCTCGACCGCGTTGGCCGTGAGGCCGAGCATTCGATGACGGGATCGCGGGGCGCTGCGCGCCAGGGCGCGAAGCCGCGCCTGCACTTCCGCCCAGGTGTCGTCCGGATAGAGAGTGAGCGCATCGGGCTGGGCCTGAATGAGGACGAACGACTGGGCTTCGCTGTCCCGGCGAAACGCCGCCGGAAGCGTTACCCTGCCTTTCTCGTCCACCTGGTACAGGTAGCTCCCGAGGTAGCCGCCCAATTCGCACCGCCATTTTCAGGCAGGAAGGAGATATCCCCACAGCTCTCCACTTTTCCCCACTGCGCCCCATTTTATCGGTCATCCCGTCCTCGCGCAACCCCGATCTCCCACGAGGACATCGGAACGAAAAAAAGCCCGGCGGGACGCTTGGTCCCGCCGGGCTCCGGCGCTCCAGCCGGGGCCTCAGCCCCGGCCTCGTGTCTTACGGTCGAAGCTGAATCAACCCCCGCAGTTCTTCCGGATGATCTGCTCCTGCCTGTAGATGTAGACGTCCGTGCTCTCCCTGATCTGCGCCTGGCTCTGGGGCTGCTCCGACCCCGCCCGGTCCAGGTTGGGGAGGACCTGCTGGAACTTCGAGAGGGCGCGGCGGGCCGGTTGGCAGGCTTCGGCGGACTCATTCGCCTTGTCGATCGCCACTCCCTGCTGGTAGTAGCCGTAGGCCGTGAAGAAATACAGCTGGTCCCTCACCCGACCGGCGCTGGCCAGACTCGTGCCCACCTCGAACATCGCCAGCGCTTCGTCGTAGCGCTCGGCCTTGAAGAAGTCGTTGTAGCCGCGAGCGAGAAGCTGCCCGGCCACGACTTCCACGTCGGCTCCCTGGTCGAGTGCCATCCTGAGATCCGCCGTTCCACCCGTCGAATCACCGGCGCGCAGCTTGAGGAACCCCCGCCGCAGGTAAGCGTTCGGGTATGCCGGATCGAGTGCGAGCGCACGATCGAGAGCGGCGATCGCGTCGTCGTACCGCTCCATCCGACCGTAGATGTCGCTCCGGATCGACCACAGGCCCGCGTCCTGAGGCATCAGGGTCTGAGCGCGATCGGCGAAGGCGAGCGCCGCATCGTAGTCGCCGAGCTCCAGATTCGCCGCGATCACGTTGCGGAGGATCTCGGGGTTCATTTCCTCGCCCTTGAGCTCCAGCACGTGGTCGTATGCCTCCACCGCCAGCCTGACGGCATCCTCGTCCGCTATGGCCCCCGTCTCCTCCTCCATGTCGTCAGTCGAGGTCGTGCCCTTCTTGAGGGCCACGTTGCCGAGGAACTCCCACAAGTCGGCGTTGGATGGATCGATCTCGATCCCTTCCTGGAGAAGTTCGATCGCTTCGTCGTCGCCGCCAGCCTGGGCGAGCTCGAACGCAACGGTCATACGAACGCTCGCATCGCCGGGATTGAAGTTCAGGTATTCACGGTACAGCTCGACGGCGCGAGTCATGTCACCCATCTGGGCGTGGACGTAGGCGAGAGCGTTCAGCGCGTCCACCTCGGCGGGGTTGTTGTCGATGACGTACTGGAGGTCCTCGGCCGCCGCCGCCCAGTTTTCCTGCCCCATGTAGACACGACCGCGCAGGTAGTGCCCGGAAGTGCTCGCCTGATTCGTCTGCAAGGCATCGTCGCAGTTGCGGAGCGCGTCGTCGAATTGTTCGGCAGCCAGGTAGTCCTGACAGAACAAGAGCGCACGCCGGTAATCCACCTGTTCCCCGAAGGCCGAGACGATCACCCCCGCGGCCTGCTTCACCTCGTCCTTTCCGTCCCCGGCGACGCTGAACGGCGGCACGTGCACCTCGTCACCGCTCTTCGAATCGACGAAGCTGACGGCCAGCTGGTTCCCGCTCGACGCGGACGCGACGGTTCCCGTCATCACGACGTCGGCGTTCAGCCGCCCCGCCAGCTGTCTCCACTGGATGAGGCCGAGGTCTTCCTCCTTGAGCTTCAGCCGTCGAAGCTCCTCCTTGACCTGATCCCAGTCGATCGCCACCAGAGTGGGGATCGACTCCAGCCCGCTGCGCACTTCTTCCGAGACCTTCTTCCCGAAGTCCTTCTTGACGGTCGCATCGGTCTGCAGCGGGGCCACCAGCACCCTGGCCCGGCCGCCAGTGCCGCCATTGTCCTGCGCCACGGCGGTCCCGGCAGCAAGCACGAGCATAGCGAGGGCCACACCGGGGCCGCGCCCGCTCCAGCTACGAATCGTTCGCTTCATATCACGTTCCTCACGTGTTCCTGAACCGACGCGGGAAGATCGGCTTCCCGCGCACTCGTTACGACACTCCATTGCGGCCGATTGTTCCTCGTCCGACGCCCGGCCGCGCCATGGGCGAAGCTGGATTCGAACCAGCGACCTCCTGCTTGTAAGGCAGGCGCTCTGGACCAACTGAGCTATTCGCCCTCGCTCACCCGATCGTTGCGAGCGCCTCGGAACCCGAGCAGCAGCCCGGCCGGGATGAGTACCACATAGCCGGCGCACAGTAAGAGGGGCGCCCAGACGACCGAGCCACGATCGAGAAGAACGTACCCAAACAAAACGACCACGGCTCCGACCGCGAGGAGGGCGATATTCCGTCGCTCCAGCAGGCCGAACAGCCGTGGACGATGCGCGCCGTTGCCGGCCTCGCCTCCGCGGTTCCCGTGCATCGCGTTAGGATATCCCTTCACCCATTTCAAGTCAATCAAGCCGCTCATCCGGCGCCTCTTCGGCACGCAGCTCCCCCAGACGGATCCGATCGCGTCTGGCCCGGCGCAGGGACACGAAGAGGACGAGGCCGGTCACCGCGAGCCAGAAGACGCCCGCACGGGAAAGCAGGTAGAGCAGTCCGTACCTGTCTACCAGGGATCTCTTCCAGCGCGCCTCGAATTCCTCGGCCGAGATCCCGTACGTGCGTCGCAGTGCTTCCTCGAAGGTCAGGCCTTCCCCGAGACGCCGGAACACGGCGGAGAGGCCCACCTCTCCCCCGAGGTCCGCGAGCTCGTGAACCGCCGTGTACGAAAGGAGGTAGCCCATCCTGGCCTCGGTGGAGTGACGCCGGAATCGCAGGTCGATGTCCGTCAGTGTCGTCGCCCCGCGACGCAGAAAGGCGGCCTGAAGCTGCCACGCGTCTTCCAGGCTCCACTCGCCGGAGGCGTACTGGGCGTACCCCTCCGTCAGCCAGCGCGGGTAGTTGCCTCCGGTCGCCGCATCGAGAGCCACGTGCGCGATCTCGTGCCTGAGAACCGAGCGGAGACCACCGGGGCCGCCGAGACCCGGACCGGTTCGCAGGGCCACTCTCCGGGACGAGGGATCCGCGGTCCCTGCGACCCAGGACTCGGGATGGCGGACGTCCACCGGTACCCCGACCGCGAGGTCCGTCGTCAGCCAGATCTCCAAGGTGTCGACGCCCACGTCCGGAAGAGTGCCGATCCCCGGAAACGGCTTCCACAGCGCAGCGTCCGCGACCAGGCTGGCTCCGAGGTGTCTGAGATCCGGGTCCCCCAGCACCAGTACCCGGGCCGGCGCCCCGGGGGCTATCTGCAGGATCGGGCGCACGGCGGGGGAGGCCGCAGCAGTGAGCGCTGTCGCCGAGATGGCTGCGAGCAGAACTGGGCCGGCCCTCACCCCTGCCCTCCCCCACCTCCCTCGGGGCGCTCGCCTCTCGCCCAGTCGACCGCTTCGTCCAAAGGCGCCGGAAGCGGGGACGTGAAGCTCAGCTTGCGGCCGGTCGCTGGATGAACGAAGGCGAGGCGGGCCGCATGGAGAAACAGGCGACCGCTCCGTCGATTCAGTTCCTCGCCCCACCTCCCCTGTGCGCCGAGCAGTCCCCTCTCCCACTGTCGCCCGTAGATCGGATCTCCCACGACCGGGTGTCCCAGATGCCTCAGGTGAACCCTGATCTGGTGCGTGCGCCCGGTGTGCAGGCGAACGGCGAGGAGGTCGGCGGCGTTCCAGCGCTCGAGGCGCCGGAAGTGGGTCAGCGCAGGCCTGCCCGCCTCGACGACCGCCATCCTCTTGCGGTTCTTCGGATCGCGCGCGATCGGCCGGTCCACCTGAAAGTCGTCTTCGCTCACGTGACCCCAGGCCGCGGCCAGATATCCCCTGTGGATCTCACGTCTCGCGATGGCTCGCGCCAGCTTCCCGTGGGCCTCATCGGTCCGGGCGACCACCATCAGACCGCTCGTGTCCTTGTCCAGCCGGTGCACGATGCCGGGCCGGAGAGGCTCCCCCAGCGACGACAGGCCGCCCAGGCGGTGCAGAAGGGCATTGACCAGGGTACCGGTGGGGTGGCCGGCCGCCGGGTGCACGACCATTCCAGCCGGCTTGTCCACCACCGCGAGGTGCTCATCCTCGTATTCCACCTCGATCGGAATCGACTCGGGAACGACGGACGTGGGCGGAGGCGCCGGTATCCTGACTTCCACTTCGTCTCCGACGCCCAGACGCAGGCTCTTCCGGGTTCGAGACCCGTTGACCCTTACGAGGCCTTCGTCGACGAGAAGCGCGACTCGACTGCGGCTCAGACGAAAACGATCGGCCAGATACGCATCCAGCCGATCGTCCGGAGCTTCGTCGACGCGAAAGCGGTGAACCTCAGCCGGCTCGCGGCTCCGGTTCGTCACCGTCCTTCTCCTCGAAATAGAATGAGACCAGCAGCAGAACAGCTCCGATGCTCACGGCCATGTCGGCCACGTTGAAGATCGGCCAGCGGTGAGCACCGATTCCGACGTCCAGGAAGTCGACCACGCCTGCCTCGAATCGAAAGCGATCGATGATGTTGCCGATCGCACCACCGCCGACGAGAGCCACCGCGAACAGGCGAAGCCGGTCGCCAGCCGGCGTGGAGCGGTAGATCATACCCAGAACGCCGAGCGCGACAAGCGACAGCACGAGGAAAAACATCCGGGAATGGTCGCCGATGTTGATGCCGAACGCGGCACCCGGGTTATGCGTATAGGTCAGCCGGAAGAAGTCGCCGAGAACCTGGACGGGATGGCCGAAGGTCAGGCTGTTCATGGCCCACATCTTGGTCAGGACATCGAGCACGACCACTGTCCCGACGACCGCCGTGAGCAGCGCCTTCTTGTTGGCTCCGGCGGTCAGGGCTCGCGGCTCCGCGAGAGCCCCGGACTCAGCGAGCGACACCGGTCTCTTCCTTTTCCTTGCATCGGATGCACAGGCGCGTGTGCGGCAGGGCATCGAGCCTCTCGAACGAAATGTCGTCGCCGCATTCCTCGCACACCCCGAACTGCTTCGGATTCCGGTACAGGCGTCGCAGTGCCTCGTCCAGATGATACAGGTACCGGCCTTCCTTGCTCGCGAACAGGAAGGCCTTCTCTCGCTCCATCGCGTCCGTTCCCTGGTCCGCCATGTGGAAGCTGTAAGCGGAAAGGTCGCCTTCCGCTGCTTCCGCACCGTTCGAGAACGACTGGTCGTAATGGCCGAGGTCCTTGAGCGCCCGCTCCCTGAGCTGGAGCAGCCGCTTCTCCATGTGCTTGAGGTCCTTCTTCTTCATCCCGTTGCCCCGATCTAGCTTCAGATGTCGTCAGTGTCAGCGTGAATCCCCGGACCGCGATTCCCCCGCGCGGCTCAATCCGAGAGTGATGCCCTCCCCTTCGATCTCCGTCCGGACCGTGTGCCTCAAGGCCTCCGTCCCGGCTGCATCCGACTTCACCTCGACCGCAAGGGTCTCTCCCGCGATGTACGCCGCGTGTCCCGACGCGGCGTCTCGCAGGCGCCCCGCCGAGGCGGCCAGACCGAGCACGATCCGATCGCTCACGTCGAGACCCGAGTCGCGCCGAAGCCGCTGCACCCGGTTCACTATCTCCCGCGCCAGTCCTTCGGCTTCGAGGTCGGGCGTCACCACCGTGTCCAGCCCGACCAGGAATCCCTCGTGCGCCTGAATCATCAGGTCGCCCGAGGCTTCCTCGATGATCTTGACGTCCCCGGGGAGAATCTCGACGGCCTCCCCTTCGAGCGCGGCCTCCGCCGTCCCGCCCGCCGCCAACCGCCTGACCGATCCGGCGTCCAGGGCTTCGATTGCCTTCGCGACTCCAGGCGTCCTCGAACCGAACCTCGGCCCGAGACGCGCGAAGTCCGGTTTCGCGAACAGCCGTACAATATCGTCGCTTCCGGACGGGAATACAACTTCTCTTACGTTCAGTTCCTGCTTCAGGATCTCCTCGAGTTCGGGACCCGGTCGCCGCCCGCCCGGAATCACTGCCTGCAGGGAGCCGAGCGGTTGACGCACCCGGATGCCCGCCTCCTCACGGGCCGCCCGGCCGAGCGTCGAAAGTCGCCGGACGTCGTCCATTCGCCGCTCGAGGTCCTCGTCCCGCACCCCGCGGGGCTCCGGATAGTCCGCCAGGTGCGCCGAGGCTCCCATCAACTCACGGTACAGCCAGTCGGAATGAAACGGAGCGAACGGAGCGAGGACGAGCGACGTAACGGCCAGGGCTTCGTGAAGCGTCGCGAACGCATCCGCGGTGCTTCGTTCCGAGTGGGCATGGCCCGATCCCGTGGCCCAGAAGCGGTCCCGGCTCTGGCGAACGTACCAGTTCGACAAGTCGTCCAGCACGAACGTCGCCACGCGGCGGGCCGCCCGCGTCAGGTCGTATGCCTCGAGGTCCTCTCGCGAGGACGCCACGAGCTCGTCGAGCCGGCTGAGGATCCAGCGGTCGACTGAGGTCCGTTCCGTGGTGTCGGACGCGCGCGGGTCCTCGTGACTCCAGCCCTCCAGCCCGGCGTACATCGCGAAGAAGCGATAGGTGCTCCGCAGGGTGTCGAACAGCTTCCGGTTGGTCTCCCTGAGGGCATCCGGATCCCATTTCTTCGGCAGCCACGGATTGCTCGAAGAGAGCAGGTAGAACCTGGTGGCATCCGCCCCGTACTCGGACAGGGTCTCCCAGGGATCCACGACGTTCCCCTTCGACTTCGACATCTTCTGGCCCTGTTCGTCGAGGAGCAGGTCGTTGACCACCACGCTCCTGTACGAGGGAGCGTCGAACACGAGCGTCGATATCGCCAGGAGCGAATAGAACCAGCCGCGCGTCTGGTCCAGCCCTTCGGCGATGAAGTGGGCCGGAAAGTGGGTCTCGAAGGACTCCGTGTTGTCGAACGGGTAGTGCCACTGCGCGAACGGCATCGAGCCTGAGTCGAACCAGGCATCCATCACTTGCGGAACCCGGTGGAGCGTACCGTCACAACCTGCTTCCGTGCAGGACCACGACGGCTGATCGATCTCCGGGCGATGTGGATCGAACGGATCGGGCAGTCCGCCCGCCAGGCCTGCAAGCTCGGCCAGCGAACCGATCACCTGGAGATGCGCCGGATCCGAGTCGCATGTCCAGATCGGGAGCGGCGTGCCCCAGTAACGATCGCGCGAGATCGCCCAGTCGACATTTCCGGCGAGCCATTCGCCCATCCTGCCGGAGCCGATCTCCGGCGGCTGCCAGTCGACGGAGGCGTTGTTCTCGAGGAGCCTGTCGCGTACCGCGGTCGTACGGATATACCACGAATCACGCGCCATGTAGAGCAGAGCGCTGTCGCATCGCCAGCAATGCGGGTAGCTGTGCTCGTACATCTGGCGACGATACAGGAGATCCCGGTCGGCGAGACTTCCGATGATCGCGTCGTCCGTATCCGGGTCCTTGACCAGGCGACCGGCCAGACCCTCGGGCACCCTGTCGACGAAGCGACCGTCCGGGTCCACCGTGTGCTGCATCGGCAGGCCTTCCCTGGCTCCGAGCTCGAAGTCGTCCTCACCGTACATCACGGCCGTGTGCACGACACCCGTACCCTCATCGGTCGTCACGAATTCCGCGGCGAGAACCGTCCAGACGGCGGGATGTCCATCCGCGTCGACGGCTCCCGGAAACAGCGGTCGGTATCGACGGCCCACCAGATCGGCCCCGGAGAGGACCTCGACGACGTCGTAGGGGTGGCGAAGGACGTCCTCCGCCAGGGGCGAGGCGACGATCAGTTCCTCTCCCGGACTCGCGCCCCCGGGGAAGCTCTCGTCCTCCCGCGGCTCGCCGATTCGAACACGCAGGTAGTCGATCTCCTCCCCCACCGCCAGCGCGACATTTCCCGGCAGCGTCCAGGGGGTAGTCGTCCAGCTCAGTATCGAAGCGCCGGCAGGATCATCCTCCAGCCGGAACTTCACGTAGACCGATGGCTCCGACACCAGCCGGTAGCCCTGCGCTACCTCGTGGCTCGACAGCCCGGTGCCGCAGCGCGGGCAGTACGGCAGGACCTTGTAGCCCTTGTAGAGCAGGCCCTTGCGGTGAATTTCCGCCAGCGCCCACCACACTGACTCGATGTACTCCGGCGTGCAGGTGACGTACGCGTTCTCGTAGTCGAGCCAGTATCCGATGCGGCGCGAGAGACGCTCCCAGTCCTCCTTGTACGTGAAGAGGTTCTCGCGGCACACCTGGTTGAACCTGGCTATGCCCAGACGCTCGATCTCCGGCTTTCCCGAGATTCCGAGCTGCTTCTCCGCCTCGATCTCCACCGGCAGGCCATGCGTGTCCCACCCGGCCAGTCGTGTGACGTGCCACCCGGTCATCGCCCGGTATCGGGCAACCGTGTCCTTGATGGTCCGCGCCAGGATGTGATGGACGCCCGGCTTGCCGTTCGCCGTCGGCGGGCCTTCGTAGAACACGAACTCGGGCGACGCGCGGCGCAGACGCAGGCCTCGATGAAACGTGTCCTCCGTCTCCCAGGTCGCGAGGATCGCCTCTTCCAGCTCGATCAGGCTCTCCGGAAGCGTGCGGTAGCTCATGGAGACCGGGATCGCGACGTGCGCGTGGTCGCTCCGGGCGCGGTGGTCACTGGCGGACCTCCTCGTCCTCGTCGGCTTCGTCATCAGAAGCCTCGGCTTGCACGGGCTCGAGGCCGCCGGCCCCCTCGAGGCGCGCCTCCTCGTAGGCTACCTCCGCCAGGAAGCGATCGAGAAGTGATCGCATCCCGCGCAGGAAGCTGGCCCGACGCGCGTGGAGATCCGAAAGGGCACGCTCCGAGTCCTCCGCCGCACGGCGCGCGTCGCTCAGTACCTTCTCAGCCCGCTGGTCGGCCTCCTGGAGCTTGAAACCCGCCTGCTTTTCGGCCTGCATTCGCGCTTCTTCCCGCAACTCCTGCGCTGCGATCAGCGCTTCGTTCAGCGCGCGCTCCTTATCCTCGAAACCCGTCAGGCGCTCCCGCAGCTGGACCACCTGTTCCTTCATCCGCACCTGCTCCTGAACGAGCACGTCCAGGCGGTCCGCGACCAGGTCCAGGAACGTATCCACCTGGGCCGGATCGTAACCGCGCACCGTGCGGCGCAGATCGTCCTTCTTCTTCCTCACATCCAGTGGGGTCAGGTCCATCGTCCCTCCGGTCTCTGTCCCAGCAGCACCGTCCCGAGGCGGACCTCCGTGCTGCCCTCCTCGACGGCGATCTCGAAGTCGTTGCTCATGCCCATCGACAGCGTGCGTCCCTCGAATCCCGACAGCTCGGCCCTGCAGCGCTCCAGGCATTCTCGCGCGACCTGGAACGTGCGCCTCAACACTCGCTCGTCGGACGTGAAGGGCGCCATCGTCATCAACCCTTCCACCCCGAGCAGTCCGTGATCCAGCAGCTGGCCCAACACATCCACCACTTCCGCCGGCTCGACCCCGCTCTTCTGGTCCTCGGCCCCGGCGTTCACCTGCACGAGAACCGGGATCGGATTCCCGCCGCCTCTCTCTGCCTCGAGCTGCAGACGCTGCCCAAGCCGGACCGAATCGACGGACTCCACCACGTCGAACACGCGAACGGCTCGACCAGCCTTGTTGCGCTGCAGGTGGCCTACCATGTGCCATCGGAGCCCCGCCTTACCGAGCTCCGCCTGTTTGGCCTCGACCTCCGCCACGCGGTTCTCGCCCACCGCCCCGAAGCCGGCGGCAGCGACTCCCCGCACGACCGCCACCGGGTGTCCCTTGGTGATCGGAAGCACGGTCACATCGCTCGGCGAACGGCCCGATCGAGCGGCCGCGCGCGCGATGGCTTCCCGAACCTCGAGCGCCCTTTCGCGGATCTGCTGTTCGTTCACGGCGGAGAGTGTACCGCAGGCCGCGGGGACGGGCAACGGATTCGCCGTGGCGGGCCTCCGGCCGCCCGTGAATGCAAAGAGCCGCTCGCCGGAGGGCGAGCGGCTCAACGCCTCACGGAAGGCGAGACCGTGCCCTATTTCGTGACGCTGAAGTCGATCGGCTGCGCGATCCACACTCCGACCGGCTTGTCGCGGTTCATCGCCGGGGAAAACTCCATCTGCTCCACGATCTGTTCCGCCGCCTTGTCCAGAGCCGGATAGCCGCTGGACGTGTTGACCTGCGACCTCGAGGCGCGCCCCCGCTCATCCACGAACACCCACAGCAGGACCCGGCCCCCGATTCCCGCTTCCTTCAGCATCGGGGGATACAGTCGCTCCAGGAGCTGCCGGATCTCCCTGCCGTTCATCAGCCGCGGCTCCACGTCGCGCGCGATGTAGGACGGAGTGGCGGACGGGTCCTGGCCCGGCGGCGGCGGCGGGAGGTTCTCGACCGGGTTGTCTTCGAACGTCGTCGGCGCGATCGTGATGTCTTCACTCACCTCGGCAGCCGCCACCCGGGGCGTCGCCGGACGGGCGATTTGCTCGGGAGGCGGAGGGATCTTCACCTCGGGCGGAAGCTCGATGGCCGAAAGCTCGTCGCTCACCACGCCGAGATCCGCCGCCTCCAGCTTCGGGAAGAACTCGAAGATCGCGAAATGCGCCACGGTGGCGACGATCACGCAGAGGTACGTGAGGGAAGCGTAGCTCTGCTTGAAGCGGTCGTTGGCGGGGAGGAAGGCGGCCGCGCTCGCGCGCTTCGCTTCCCTTGCCTTCCGAACCTCGTCCCGGCTCGTGATCTTCTGCTCATCATGAGGATTCACGGGACTACCTCCTGGCCCTCTGGACCCGCTGCTCGACTCGCGTCGCAAAAGTCACACGGACGGCACCCGACGCCTGGAGCTGCTCCGTGATCGTGTTGATCTGGCTGTACGGCACGTCCCTGTCGCCACGGATCGCCACCACCAGTTCCCGGTTCTCGGCGTAGATCGGACGCACTACATCCGCGATGTTCTCGTACGGAATGATCTGGTCGTTCATGTAGACCGTTCCGTCCGCCTCGACCCAGATGTGCAGGATGTTCTTCCGCTTCTCGTCGATCTTCTCCGTCGCCTCGGCGGTCGTCCACTCGATGTTCCGCTTCTTCTCCTTGCGGAACACGGTCGACACCATGAAGAAGATCAACAGCAGGAACGCGATGTCCGCCATCGACGAAGACGGGATGTCGCTGCTCGCACCCGACTTACGCTCGAATCCCTTTTTCGCCGCCATGCCCTATTCCTCCAGGATCTGGAGCGAGATCCGTTCGGCTCCCGCCTTCTTGACCTCGTCCAGCACGTTGACCATGTGCCGGTACGCCGCGTTCGGGTCGGTCTTGACCGCCGCGATCAGGTTGGGGTTCTGCGCCAGCTCCTGCCTCAGGATGATCTCGACCTGCCGGTACTGAACGACCTGCTCCTGTTCGCTCTCGCCGCGCTTGACGACCACCGAGCCATCGGGTCGCACGATGAAGAAGATCAGGTTCTTGGCCGATACATCCTGCTCCTCCGACTGCTCCGGGAGCACGATCGGCAGGCCCTTCTCCTCGTTGAACACCGTCGTGGTGAGAAAGAACACGAGCAGCAGGAAGGCGATGTCCGCCATCGAGGCTGTCGGAATCTCGTCAGACACCCGCGCCTTGCGATTCAGAATCGGCATGTTTCCATCAACCTCGCTTCACAGCGTGTATGCCACTGTGCCCGCCCGCTCAGCGCGCCTCCGCGCGCTTCCGAGCCTCGGCGTTCCAGATGAGGTCCAGAACCGCCTGGGCCCCCTTCTCCATGTCCATGATCAGCGTGTCGATGCGACTCACGAACCAGTTGTAGAAGATGTTCACGGGGATCGCTATGGCCAGCCCGGCAGCGGTCGTGATGAGGGCGACCTTGATGCCGGAGGCCACCAGCGCCGGCTCCACCTGGCCCGCCGCCTCGATCGCCGCGAAGGCCGCGATCATCCCGATCACCGTTCCCAGGAAGCCCAGCATCGGAGCCACGTTCGCGATGGTCGCGAGGACGTTCATCCCGCGCTCCAGAAAGTCGAGCTCGATGCTGCCCGTCGTCGAAATGGCCTTCTCGATGTCCTTGCCCGTCTGCTCGTCCTTGACGCGCGTCAGGCCTGACACGAGGATGGCGGCCACGGGTCCCCGGGTCTCGCGAGCCGTCTGCATGGCTTCGTCGAGGCGTCCGGTCGTGCCGAGCTCTTCTATGTGCTTGAGGAGCTTCTGGGAATCGACGTGGGCGACGAGAAGGGTCCATCCCTTGGCGAGGATCACCCCGAGCGCCACCAGGGAACACAGGACGAGAGGGATCATCATGAATCCCCCGTCCCGGAAGATCGTCAGCAGCTCATAGCTGGTGTCTTGCACCCGACCGTCTCCGTTTTCCGTGGACGAAGCAGCTCTTCCGCTCGAGAAATGGTAGTTTACCGGGGTTCCGAGGCCGCGTCAACGCGATTCAGACCCCCGTATCGCTTCCTGCCGCCACTACCCCCGACCTCTCCACCGGGTCCAGGGTCTGGAGCCTCGCCGACGCGGCGGGGGAGATCTCCTCCTCGCCGCCCGCCGCGAGGCGGGACGCGAGATCGTCCGGCTTCAGGCCGCGGAACAGGACCCCGCGGTGCGCCAGGGAGATCTGCCCCGTCTCCTCGGAAACGACCACCACCAGCGCGTCCGTCTCCTCTGACAGCCCCAGCGCCGCGCGGTGGCGGGTCCCGAGCGACCGATCCAGGGTCGGGGACTCCGAGAGACGCAGGATGACCGAGCCGGCATAAGCGATCTGGTCCCTGCGCACGATCACCGCACCGTCGTGCAGGGGCGAATACGGCGTGAAGACGGTGGTCAGCAGCTCGGCCGTGACCTGTGCGTTGATCGGGGTGCCGTGATCGACGTGATTCGCCAGATCGACCTGGCGCTCGACGGCTATGATGCCGCCTATCTTCGCCTTGGCCAGGCGGTCCGCCGCTCGAACGATCTCTTCGACGACTTCCTGCTGCTCTCTCCGGGCGAACACCTGGAACAGCCGCGATCGGCCGAGTCGGGCGAGGGCCGTCCTGATCTCCTGCTGGAAGATCACGATCAACGCGAACGCACCGTACGTGAAGACCTGGGACAGGATGTACGGGATCAGCCTCAGTCCGGCGGCCTGGGACAGGACGTACACCGAGACGAGGAACACGAAGCCGAGGAGCACCTGAAATGCTCGCGTCCCCGTGTACATGAGCAGGATGCGGTAGACCAGCCACGCGACGACCAGAATCTCCGCGAGGTCCTTCCAGGCGAATTGTTCCAGCAGGAAGCCGAGGTAGTCGAAGACGGAGCTCATATCAACCGGCTCGCCCGCCCGCCATCCGGACGGCCCACGCGAGATCGAGAGCGCGCCGGACCGGCCGAACGTCGTGCACCCGGAAGAGACGCGCCCCCCGCTCGAACGCCGTCACACAGGCCGCGATGGTCCCTTCGAGCCGCTGCTCGACGGACACGTCGAGAACCCTGCCGATGAACGACTTTCGAGACGGTCCCACCAGTACGGGCCGGCCCAGGTCGAGCAACCGGCCGATCCCCGCGATCAGCTCGAGGCTGCCCTGCGCCGACTTTCCGAACCCGATCCCGGGGTCGATCACGAGCTGGCCCTCGTGACAGCCGCGCTCGACGGCAACCGCCATCGACCGCCGCAGCGACTCCTTCACCTCTCCGAGGAGGTCCGCGTATTCCACGTCTCGCTGCATCGTGCGGGGCGTTCCTCGCATGTGCATCAGGATCAGTCCCGCCCCGGCGCGAGCCGCGACGCCGGCCAGATCGGGGTCGTTGCGCAGACCGGACACGTCGTTCAGGACAGCCGCTCCGCAGTCCACCGCGCGTTCAGCGACCACCGCCTTCGTCGTATCGATCGACACCGGGATCCCGCGCTTCGCGAGTCCTCGCACGACCGCCCGGATCCGCTCCCATTCCTGCTCCGGAGCGACCGCCCTCGCGCCCGGTCGGGTCGACTCGCCGCCGACGTCGATCAGGTCCGCCCCCTCCGACCGCATCTGTTCTGCGCGAGCGAGCGCCTCCTCGGGTCCGGCGAGGCTCCCGCCATCCGAGAAGGAATCGGGAGTGAGATTGAGCACACCCAGTACGACGGGCCGATCGGCGCGAATCTCGCGGCCGCACACCGACCAGGTCTCTGGACTCAGGACCGCTCCGCCCGGGCCCGCCATCACCCGGTTCAGGCCAGCGCCGGTGAAGGTTCGCCCCCTGCATCCTCGAGGGGAGATTCATCCGGTCGGCGAACCGGCGCGGCGGGTGGCGTTGCCGGCTCGGCGATGGGGTGGGGACTCTTGAGGGGCGGCAGCTTGCCGCCTTCCTCGAGGATGCGGACGTCGTCCAGGTCAAGCGTCTCGCGCTCCAGAAGGGCCTCCGCGATGGCGCCCAGCAGGTCGCGGCTCTCGTTCAACACCCGCTCCGCATTCGAGTAGGCGTCATCCAGAATGCGCTTGATTTCAGCGTCCACGAGCTCGGCCGTCTTGTCCGATACCTCGCGTCGCTGGCTGAACTCTCGACCGAGGAAGATCTCGTGCTCCTGCTCGCCCACGGCGATCGGCCCCAGCGCATCCGACATGCCGAACTGCGTGACCATCCGCCTCGCGATCATTGTTGCGCGCTCGATGTCGTTTCCGGCTCCGGTGGTGATCTTCGCGGGGCCGAACACCATCTCCTCGGCCACGCGGCCGCCGAACAGCATCACCAGCTGGCCCTCGAGCCAGCCCTTCGTGTAGTTGTGGCGGTCCTCTTCCGGCAGGGACGCGGTGACGCCGAGGGCCCGGCCACGCGGCACGATCGTCACCTTGTGGAGTGGATCCAGCCCGGGAACCCGCCGCGCGATGACCGCGTGTCCGGCCTCGTGGTACGCCGTCACCCGTCGCTCCTCCTCGGAAATCACCAGGCTGCGGCGTTCGGCACCCAGCATCACCTTGTCCTTGGCGACCTCGAAGTCCTCCATGTACACCCGGTCCTTGTCCTTGCGGGCGGCAAGGAGAGCGGCCTCGTTCACGATGTTGGCGAGATCCGCTCCGGAGAGGCCCGGCGTTCCCTTGGCCAGGACCTTCAGCTCCACGTCCTCGGAAAGCGGAATCTCCTTGGTGTGAACGCGGAGGATCCCTTCCCTGCCCCTGACGTCGGGACTGTCGACGACGATCTGGCGGTCGAATCTCCCCGGCCTGAGGAGCGCCGGATCGAGGACGTCGGGCCGGTTCGTCGCCGCGAGCAGTATGACCCCTTCGTTGGACTCGAAGCCGTCCATCTCCACGAGCAGCTGGTTCAGGGTCTGCTCCCGCTCGTCGTGCCCGCCCCCGAGCCCGGCGCCGCGGTGCCTGCCCACCGCATCGATCTCGTCGATGAAGATGATGCACGGGGCGTGGGTCTTTCCCTGCTCGAACAGATCGCGAACGCGACTCGCACCGACGCCCACGAACATCTCCACGAAGTCCGAGCCGCTCATCGAGAAGAAGGGACGGCCTGCCTCGCCCGCGACTGCCCTGGCGAGAAGCGTCTTCCCGGTTCCCGGCGGGCCCACGAGCAGAGCCCCCTTCGGGAGCCTCCCTCCCAGCCTTCTGAACTTGGCAGGGTCCTTGAGGAACTCGATGATCTCTTTCAGGTCCTCCTTCGCCTCGTCGGCTCCGGCAACGTCGGCGAAAGTGACGTGCGGCGTGTCTCCCGTGAGGAGCTTGGCCTTTGATTTTCCGAAGCTGAAGGCGCGCGACCCACCCGCCTGCATCTGCCGGAAGAAGAAGAACCAGAGGCCGATGATGAGGATCCACGGGAGGACCGAGATCAGGTAGCTGACCCAGTTCGCTCCCGTCTCCTCCGCCTTGACCTCGACACCGGCCGTCTCGAGCTGGTCGATCAGATCCTGACTGGCCTCGGTCGGAAGCAGCGTATGGAACTGGTCGATCGGCTGTCCATCGACCTGCATCGGGGTCCTCAGCTCGCCCTCGATCTTCCGACCCTCGGTGAACGTCGCCGACTTGATGTTGTCTCCATCCAGCTGCTCGCGAAACTCGGTGTAGGTGAGCTCCTTCTGCAGCTGCCGGCTCGTCTCCATCACCTGGAATATGGCCAGCGGGATCAGGATCACGAGGGCCCAGAAGGACGCCGTCCTCAGGAAGCGCCCCGCCTTCTGGTCCTTGTTCCCGTCGTTCTGGTTCGTCTTCGCCACTTCAGCCCTTCCTGTGCGATTCCCGCGATCGGCTCAGATGCTGGCCACGAACGGGAGATGTCGGAAATCTTCAGCGTGGTCAAGCCCGTAGCCGACCAGGAACTCCTCCGGTGCGTCGAATCCCACCCAGCGGGGCTCCAGCTCGAGGTCTTCCGCGATGTGCTTGTGCAGAAGGGCGCAAAGCTCGATCGAGGCCGGTGAGCGGTACTCGAGCGCCCGTGCGAGCCGATTGATCGTGTTGCCGCTGTCGACGATGTCCTCGACCAGGATGATGTGGCGGCCCTCGATCGGCGCGGTGGGGTCGTACAGGAGCTTCACATCGCCCGACGACGTGGTACCCGCGCCGTAGCTGGAGGCCACGATGAAATCCAGGTGCAGGGGTCGGTCGATGTGACGGACGAGGTCGCTGAGAAATATGAAGGAGCCCTTCAGCAGGCCCAGCACGAGAACATCGTCGGCCGGATCGTAGTGCTCCGTAATCTCGGCCGCCATCTCCCGAACGCGGACGTCGATGGCCTCTGCGCCGAAGACGACGCGCTTGAGCTCCCGGCCCCCGGTGCGCGCCCTCAATCCTTCCTCGGTCAGGTACGGCGCACCAGCTCGCGCCTGGTCATTCATCACGTAAGTCGAACTCCACCAGAGAAACTCCTCGCGTAATCCCGCGATCGGCTTCGGCCGTCGCGAGTCCCTCGACCCACAGGACGTTTCCCAGGCGGTCGGCGAGTACCGGAACGCGGACCCTCTCGCTGACAGGGATCCTGTGATCGCCGAACAGCTTCTTGAGCTTCCGGGTACCGCCGGCGAGTCGGATTCTGTCCCCGTGTCGCCAACCCCTGAACATCAAGGGATAATGACCCGGCGACACGGCAACGGCAATCCGCCCCGGGGGCCGCGACCCGGGCACCGCCGGGCGCCAGCGAACTGCCAGCTCCCGTTCGCCGATCCTGACTACTCCCGCCCCCGTGCCTTCATGCACTTCGAGCTCGGATACGGTGGCCGACGCCGCGCCGCCCCCGATGACGATACGGTCGAACTCTCTCGCCACCTCGAGCCCTCCTCCGATCGCCACGCGGCTACCGCTGCGGCCCACGCTGATAAACTCCACCCCCGCACGGGTTCCTCCCGCCGACAGCGCGATGCCGGCCATCCGGGCGAGCACGATGAGGGCCAGCGACTGGAGCTCAGTCCCAGCGCGGAGGAGGCGATCTCTCGTCAGCTCGACCCGGCCGGGGCGGGCGGAAGGGAGGACGGATTCGCCCAGCAGGCGTGTCGCCAGTCCTTCCACCAGGTCGGTCGCCGCCTGTGCCGCCCTCCCCAGGCTGACGAGGCGTGCGGTGGCGCCTGGGCACGCGAGCTCGAGCGCCGGCAGCACGTCGGCCCTCAGGCGAGCCCGCACCCAACGTGGATCCGCGTTGGACGGATCCTCGATCCAGGTCTCGCTCAGGATCTCCAGGTACTCGATGAGCTCCCGGCGACAAAACGGAAGAAGAGGCCTCACGATAGCCTCGCGCCTCGCGGGGATCCCGCTCAACCCCCGAAGGTCGGTCCCCCTCATCACCCGGAACAGCACCGTCTCGGCCTGGTCGTCCGCGTTGTGCCCGACCGCGAGACGGTCGGCGTTCCGTGAGCGGGTGATGGCCGCGAGCCACCCGTACCGGGAGTCACGCAGGCTGGCCTGGTCGACATTCAACGGTCGATCCGGCGCTCCGAGATGAAACGGCAGGCCGAGGCGAGCTGAAAGATCGCCGGTCCTCTCGCCATCCGCCGACGAGGAAGCCCGAACGCCGTGATCGAAGTGCGCGACTTCCAGCCGGAGGTCGAGTTCCGGGGCCAGGCGGGAGAGCAGGTGGAGCAGGGCCGTCGAGTCCGGTCCGCCCGACACGGCGACGATCACTCGGGATCCCGCCGGAATCAGCTCCGGCTGGCTCGACAGATGCGCGCGCAGGCGGTCCTGAAGATCCCGACGGACCGGAGCTCGAACAGACGTCAGGCTGACGGCGCTCCCTCCTTCGACGGGCTTCGGCGAAGACGCCAGGTACCCGCGCCTCGATCGAAGCTCAGCTCGTGAGGAACGGAGACCGCGGCGGCGGCGACCACTGGTGCCTCGCCGCCGTCCCGCCCGGTCACCGGAGTGGGGGCGCCGGCCGGCACGGCACGGTCCTTCTCGTCCGGAGCGAGTGTCCGGTCCCGACCCAGAACGTAGACCTCGAACGCGCGTCGGACGTTCAGGCGGGTCGGCAGGCCCACGTCCGGAGCCACGACGACCTCCTCGCCCGCCGTCTCCGTTTCCGCACCATTGGTTGCCGTCATACTTCCATCACTTCCTTCTCCTTGCGTTCCAGCATCGTGTCGAGCTTGGAGATGTGGCCGGCGGTGAGCTCGTCGAGCGCGTCGAGCTCGCGGCGCATCCGATCCTCACCGATCTCGCCGTCCTTCTTCTGACGCTCGATTTCGGCCTTGGCCTTGTGCCTGGCGTGGCGGACGGCCACTCGACCCTCCTCGGTCATCCTGTGCAGGACTTTCACCATCTCGCGGCGTCGTTCCTCGTTGAGCGGGGGAATGCTCACGCGAATGACGTTTCCGTCCACGGACGGGTTGAGGCCCAGGTCCGCCGACTGGATCGCCTTCGCCACCGTGCCGACCAGGTTCGTGTCCCAGGGCTGGACCACGATCATCTGAGGCTCGGGGGCCGTGACGGTGGCGGTCTGCTTGAGCGGCATCTTGGATCCGTACGCGTCCACCTGAACCGTGTCCAGGAGCACCGGCGTCGCCTTTCCGGTGCGCACGCCGGCGAACTCGTGCGAGATGGCCTCCAGGTTCCGGTCCATCTGCAGGGAGGCTTCCTTCAGCGTCGGGCTGAGCATCTGATCTCCCCCTTCAGGTGACTAGTGTACCAATCCTCTCGCCGCGGAGCGCCGCGAGTATCGCCCCCGGCTTGCGGATGTTCAGAACGATCACCGGCAGGTCGTTGTCACGACAGAGCGACACGGCGGCCGAGTCCATCACGGCCAGCTCCTTGTTGATGATCTCCCGGTAGGTCAGATCGGGAAGGAACTTGGCATCCGGCTCGTGCACGGGATCCGCTGAATAGACCCCGTCCACCTTCGTTGCCTTGAGGATCACATCGGCTTCCATCTCGATCGCCCTGAGCACGGCCGCCGTGTCAGTCGAGAAATAGGGGTTCCCGGTCCCACCGGCGAAGATCACGATCCGGCCCTTCTCGAGGTGGCGCAGGGCCCTTCTGCGGATGTACGGCTCGGCCAGCTGCTCCATGCGGATCGCCGTCATCACCCGGGACTCTATCCCGTGCCTCTCGAGAGCGTCCTGGAGGGCCAGCGCGTTGATCACTGTGGCGAGCATGCCCATGTAGTCCGCCGACACACGATCCATGCCCCGCGCGCTGGCGACGGCCCCGCGCACGATGTTGCCACCGCCGACGACCAGACCGAGCCTCACATCGGCTTCGTACACCTTCTCGATCTCGAGCACGAGGCGGTCGACGACTTCGGGCTCTATTCCGAAGCCCTGGTCACCCGCCAGCGATTCGCCCGAGAGCTTGACCAGGGCCCGGGGGTATTTCAGCTCAGGCACGTGTGCCTCTCTAACCTCCGATCGCGAAGCGCACGAATCGGCGAACGCTCACGTCGGAGCCATGGCTGGCCACGAGATCTTCGATCCTCGTGTCGGGATCCTTCACGAAACTCTGCTTCAGAAGCGTGTTCTCCTCGAAGTACTTCCGCATCCGGCCCTCGACGATCTTCTCGGCGATCTGCTCCGGCTTGCCCTCCGCCTTCGCCTGCTCGACCAGGAAGGCGCGCTCCCGTTCCCTGTCCTCCGCCGGGATGTCCTCCGGCGAGACCCCCATCGGGTTCGTCGCGGCCACGTGCATTGCCAGGTCCTTCGCCAGGCCCGACGAGTCCGCCGAACTGCCCGAGAGCTCGATCAGCACCCCGATCCGTCCGCCGAAATGCAGGTAGGAACCCAGTTCCCCGGCCTCCGGCGCACTCACCCGCACGGCCTTCTGCACTTCCAGGTTCTCGCCGATCGTCGCGCGAAGGGACGCGAGATCGCCGGCCAGATCCTCGAATCCCTCTCGCTCGAGGATCGTCGCTCCCGCGAAGATCTCGCCGTCCGGCAAATCGGCCGAGCGCACCGCTTCCGCGAGGCGAGTCGCGAAACTCTGAAAGTCGTCGTTGCGCGCTACGAAGTCCGTCTCGCTCGAAACCGCGACCATCCCCGCACCGGACTCGTCCTGCGCGATCGCCACGACGCCCTCGGACATCTCGCGCTCGGCTCTCTTCGCCGCCTTGGCAGACCCCCATTGACGGAGAAGATCGATCGCCTGTTCCTCGTCGCCTCCCGTCTCGAGCAGCGCCCTCTTGCAATCCATCATTCCCGCACCCGTCCGGTCACGCAAGGACTTCACCGCACCCGCCGTGATCGTTGACATCTCCTATTTCCCTTCTTCGTTTCGATTCGTTATCCAGGAGTGCCGTTCCGGCACCTGTTTCATTCCGCACCCGGCCAAAAAAAATGGGCCACCGAAGTGGCCCACCGTTTCGCGTCGCTCAGGGTGAGCCGGGGTCTCTTCCGTCCCCGTCTTCACCCGCCGCCGCTTCCGCGGTGACCGCCACCTCCTCCGTCTCAGCGGCCTCTTCCGACGGTACTCCCGCGCCATCCGCTCCGGAAACGCCGGCTTCGGTGATCTCCTCGTTGGCTTCGTCCTCGGAGTCCTCGTCACCAGTCTCCCCGGCCTCCGGATCCGACGCGTGCCGCCGACGCTTGATCAACTCCGGACGCGGCCGGCGCTTCGGCCTCTTCTTCCGCTTGCCATCGGCTGCTTCCGTGCCGCCTACGTCCGACGAATACGTGAGTGCGCTGCCCTCGTCCCGCCCACCGGCCGCATCCGGCGCCTCGCGGCGGGCGATCAGGATCTCGTCCGCGATGGCACCGGTGATGAGCGATACCGAGCGGATCGCATCATCGTTCCCGGCGATCGCGATGGTGAGCCTGTCCGGGTCCGCGTTGGTGTCGGCGATAGCGACCACTGGTATCCCGAGGCGGTTCGCCTCGCGCACCGCGATGTCCTCTTTCGTAGCGTCGACGACGAACACCAGCCCGGGGAGTCGATTCATGTCCTTGATCCCGGACAGGTATCGATCGAGCTTCTCGCGCTCCCGGTCCAGGAGCAGGCGCTCCTTCTTGGTGTAGAACTCGAACGCGCCTTCCTCGACACCGCGCTCCAGGTCCTTGAGCCGTCGGACGTTCTTCTTGATCGTCTGGAAGTTGGTCAGCAGCCCGCCGAGCCACCGCTCCGTCACGTAGAATGCGCCGGCCCGCTCGGCCTCGGCCCTGACGAGCCCTTTCAGCTGCGGCTTGGTGCACACGAAGAGGACGTTCCCGCCACCACGCACCACGCTGCCGACCATCTCACGCGCCCGATTCAGCTCCCGCAGCGTCTTCTTGAGATCGATCAGGTAGATGCCGCCTCGCTCCGCGAAGAT